>Ga0209121_10000035_pt1 | contig 121258 bp, 114 predicted proteins | sample Cruoilmetagenom3_FD_187292 | JGI IMG/M metagenome (GOLD analysis project Ga0209121, IMG submission 187292) | Oil polluted marine microbial communities from Coal Oil Point, Santa Barbara, California, USA - Sample 3 (SPAdes) (version 2) | ecosystem: Environmental > Aquatic > Marine > Oil seeps ...
CGTATTGAATCGCTGGCAGCTAGTGAAGATGTGGCGGTCGTTTGGCGGCCGTTTTTGTTGGGAGCCATCTTCAACGGGCAGGGTATGAACGATTCCCCGTTCAATATTTACCCTGCAAAAGGGAAGTATATGTGGAAAGATTTGGCCAGAGTATGCAGTGACTTGCAGCTTCCGTTTACACGCCCCGATGTTTTTCCACAAAATGGGTTGCTGGCTGCGCGTGTTGCAAGAAGGTTTTGTGATTCTCCTTGGGTTTCGACATTTGTCAGGGCTGTCTATTCTGCTAACTTTGAACGCAGTGAAGATATAGCATCACCAGAAGTCATCGAAAATTGCCTTGCCTCAATAGGTGTGGATGCCGCATCGATTATGAAGGAAGCGGTTTCTCAAGAGTCAAAAACAATGTTACGTGAACAAACGGATGAAGCAGGCGAGCGAGGTATTTTCGGCGCACCTTCTTTTTATGTCGGTAGTGAGCTTTTTTGGGGCAATGATCGGTTGGAAAGAGCAATTAAATGGGCTGCAGAGGCTAACGCCTAGCAGGGAAAGCCACGGAATGCTGCGTACCCTGCCTTGGGCATTGTGCGTCTTTTACAAGCTGTACTGTCTGCCTGAGAGGTCGACAAACAAAATCTAATAGCGTTAATAGGCTATCGGGAAGAAAGTTGATTTTTGATTGTATTTCCCCCCCACGGTTTATTTATTTTGGGGGTTTTAAGCCATGGTATAGAATGTCACGGTCTTCTCTCCGCTAGTTTGGCCCTTCATGAAAAAACAACTGCACAAATTGCCCGTATGCCCGGTTTTTTGTTTTCACCGTGATAGCTGCTTATGACGATGTCCTCTGATCTGGTGTTAGCGGTGAATCGGCGGCAGCTGGTCAAAACCGCGAATTTAGCGTTTATTGCACTTACCGCTTTTTTGGCCATTCTGAAAATGATCGTGGTGGGGGTAAACCCGCCACCCGCGCCCGCGTTTATTCTGTTGGCAGGGCTTATTGCCAATGCCATTTACTTGTCGCGACGTGGTGCTCCTGAAAGAGCTGCGGTTGTACTGGTAGGCTTGTTAATACTGGGTTTGATTCTGGGCAGTTTGAATACCGGTGGTTTCAGTGGCCCGGTGGTTTTGTTGTCACCGCTTGTTCCGCTGTCGGCCATGCTGCTTATCAGCAATCGTGCTGCCGGGTTATCCCTGTGGGTGATAGGCGTTGTGCTTGCAGGTTTGTACTTGATCGATATTTATCAGTTAATTCCTGATAACCCGCACAACCCGACCCTGCTGAAGTTTGCCCGATTTATCAGTGTTGCCTCTCTATGCCTGATAGCCACGGGGATGATGTGGTGGTTTGCTCGCGAGTTCAAGGAGTCGCTTGCCAAGGTGAAGGGGGAGTCCAACACGGACTACCTCACCGGAATTTATAACCGTCGCGCCATTGAGAATATTCTTTTGCACGAGGTAAACAGAACCCGCCGGGATGGCGACTGGTTATCATTAATTATTGGCGACATTGACCACTTTAAGTTGTACAACGACAGTAATGGCCACCAGGAGGGCGATCAATGCCTTATCGTGGTGGCAGAGACTATCCGCGCCTGTTGCCGAAGAGCAACTGACGTCGTTGGGCGGTTTGGCGGTGAGGAGTTCGTCATCATTCTTCCGGGTACGGACCCGGACGGTGCCGGCAAGGTTGTTGAGAATTGTCGCCAAGCCATACAGTCCCTCGATATTCACTACGGGCCAGATAATCCTCGCCCGGTCACCATGACACTGGGATGTGTCAGTATTCCGGGAAGCAAGATTGATAATATTGAGCAGATTATCAAGCTGGCAGATGACTCCTTGTATCGCGGTAAACATCAGGGCCGGAATTGCGCGATCTGCACGGTGATAGAGGAAGAGGTTGTGCCTCACAAGGCGGGTGAGGTCGCTACTTGTTGAGAAGGTGAGAGTTGCTGAGAAGGTGAGCGCTGTTTGCGTCAGCCGGCGATTCAGGTATAGCCGCTAAAACGGCGGTGTTAAACGGCTCTGTCAGTCGTAAGAAAAAAGAGTTTTTCCCCGCAAGACCAGCCGAGCTGTTAGTTTCGGTTTCCGGTTTTATTCTATTATTTGATGTTTCAATTTCTAATTTAACTTGCCGCAACCAGATCGCCGATGGCCTCTGGCCAGGTTACCGGGGCCGTTTTAAGGCCCCGGTATAGCCGTTGTGCGGTGATTATTTTCCTAGCGGTTTGAAGATCAGGATTAACTTGGGCAGTAATGTCATCGAACCCAATAGTGCGGCCAGCATCGCGAGTGATGTCAGCAGCCCAAAATAAACCGATGGAATAAAGTTGGACAGCGCCAGGATGGAGAAGCCCGCAATAATCGTGATGGCAGTATAGAACAGTGCCCGCCCAATGCTGGCGTGCGCCCGGTGCATGGAGGCAACATAATCGTGGTCGACTTCAAACTCCCGTTTAAACCGGGTGATGTAGTGGATGGCGTGGTCGACACCGATGCCGACGGTAATGGCGGCGATGGTAATGGTCATCATGTCGAGTGGAATACCGGCAATGCCCATGCCGCCCAATACCACACCTGCGGCCAGGAAGTTGGGCAGGATAGCAATCAGGGAGATGGAGGCGGAGCGGAATAGCACCAGGAACATGGCCATAATGCCGAGGAACACCGTGCCGAGGGTCAGGATCTGTGAGCGGAATAGGCTCTGCAACATGTTGTTATACAGCACCAGTAATCCAGTGAAGTGAACCTGCTCTTCTTTAAAGCCGGCGTCGTCAATGGCAAACCGATGAATTTTATCTAACAACTCTTTGCGGTTCAGGTTGCCCTTGGTTTCATTGATGCGCAGGGTAATGCGTGCCTGGTTATTTTTCTCGTCAATGTATGGATCGAGAAGCAACGCGGCATTTTCTGGCGACAGCATCAGCGACATAAAGGCCAGCTCGAGGTCGTTGAGCTTGTGTCCAGATAGGTCAGAGGCCACATCAGTGACGGTAACCAGTGAGCTAACCTTGCCGACTTCTGGTAGTGATTCCAGATAGCTGTGGAGTTTTCTCAGGTCTTCGACACCGGCACTGGTTAACCAGTAGCTGTCTTCGACCACTTCCACGTCGCCGGATTCACCGGCAAAGTCGTCCTCAAAATCGTCACCAGCAAAGGGGTCACCATAGGGATCGTCAATGGCTTCGGGTTCCGCGGCGTCTTCTCCACTGTCGGCGTACATCCCGGCAAAGGGATCGCCATAGGGGTCGGCCACTTCTTCAGCTGCATCTTCAGTTTCAACGACGTCTTCGCCACTGTCTGCGTAGGCACCGGCAAAGGGGTCGCCGTAGGGATCGTCGACGGGGGCCTCGTCTGCTGCGCCATCTTCCTCTGCAAGCAAGTCGTCAAAACTGACCGTGCCATCGTCGAGAGCCGGAGGTGCATCGAGGATAATATCCAGCGGTGTGGTGCCGCCTAACTTGGCATCAATAACGGACAGCCCCTGATAGATTTCAGTATTGGAGCGGAAGTAGTCGATAAAGCGGTTTTCAACCTGTAGTTGGCTGATCCCCCAGGCGCTGATGATCGCGGCAAGCAGGGCAAAGCCAAGTACCAGCCCGCCATGCTTTTCGGTAAAGCGGGAAAAGTACAGTGTGTAGGTGGCGGAGTTGTCACCTTTGTCGGTGTTTTCTCCCTTGCCCCAGATGATCATCCCGGCAGGAATGATAATAAATGCCAGTACGAGCGCCAGAATGATGCCGATGGTCATCATCCAGCCAAAGTCGATCACCGGGCGAATATCACTGACCACCAGAGACACGAAGGCCACAATGGTCGTCAATACGGTGTAGAGGCAGGGGCGGGCCATGTAATTGACGGTATCACGTACCAGGTCTAATTGGTCTTTGTCTGGGAATTCGCGGTGTAATTCGCGATACCGAACAATCAGGTGAATGGTCAGTGCCAGGGTGATAATCAGTAACAGCGATACAAAGTTGGAGGAGATTACCGTCAGACGCCAATCGATCCAGCTCAGGTATCCGAGAATGATTTCTACGGATAAAACACAGGTGAGCAATGGCAGTAAAACCCAGCGGAACTGACGGAAAATAATCGCCAGTGTAATAATGATAAACAGCACAATACCGGTGCCAAATACATTCAGGTCACTTTTAATAAAGTCGACCATATCGGCGGTGATCATGCTTGGGCCACCGAGGAATACTTCGGCTCGATCCTTAAATTTGGACATCTTTTCCCGTATTTCCGCTACGCGTGCATGCTCTTCGGCAGCTCGGATAGTTCGGTAATCGAGAAACGCCTGGCTGGCCTTCTCCAGCTCGATGGTTTCTTCGGCGGACAGCCCTTCGGTGTCTCGCTTGATTCGCAGGGTGTCGCGGTCTTTAACCAGATCAAGGTATTTGGTGTCCAGCTCCATGACGGCCAGCAGGGCTGTCGTTTGTCCGTCTTTGCTGAGGATCAGGTCGCGATAGATGGGGCTTTCAAGAAACTCTGTCTTGGCCAGGCTTCGGTCGGTGTCTTCCTGAAGCAGGGTGCGAGGATCTTCTTTAAGTTTGGAGACAGAAACCTTGGGGCTATAGAGGAGCGGTACATCGAGCATTGAGGTTACGGTTTCAACGCCTTTGATCGCTTTTAATTCGTCGCGCATTTCGGCGAGGGTTTGTAAGTTCTGGTCGTCAAACAGATTCCCTTCATAGGGTGTATAGGTGACGACCAAAAAGTCACTGCTACCGTAGCGTTGTAGTGATTCCCTAAAGTAGGCCAGAGAGCTGTCATTTTCTAGGGTAAGAGAATCAGCAGAGGCATCCAGCTTAAAGTTGGGCAGGCCAAAGGCCATGGCTATAGCAACAACGATAACCGCCAGAATGGAGGCCACGGGGTGACGCAAAATCAGTTTTTCATAGATCCCCAACAACCGTTCAGACATCTAGTTAACCCTCTAATTTTTTATTATGAAGTCGCGCATTATGACAGAAGAGAAGAGGCCAGCACCATACCGGTGAATTGACCCTGTTCTTTGAGTAATTTAACGGTCGATATGGCCTAAGGTTCGGTCGGGATCTATGTGGTCTCGCACCCGTTGTTTTAGTACTTTTGCTTCGGGGAAGCCGCCGTCCTGCACGCGTTCCCAGATGACGTGGTCGTCCAGGGTGATGATAAAGGTGCCACTTGTTTCCGCCGGCTTCAGTGCGACCTCAGCCAGATCGTCGGCAAAGGTGGTGAGTAATTCCTGTGCCAGCCAGGCAGAGCGCAACAACCAATGACAGCGGGGACAATAGTGGATGGCGATTCGGGGTTTTGACGACATGGGTTACACTTCTTAGTTGTGGTTTTGATGAAATAATTTCGGGCTTAACGGCCTCCAAGATAGCTTCCGGGAAAAAAATATGAAAGGCGTAATTCTCGATGCAGATAGTCTGGGTTCCGATGGTATCGATCTTGGGCCCATTACCGGGTTGCCAATAGAGTGGTGTATTTATGGCACTTGTCGGCCAGAGCAGGTTGCCGAACGAATAGCCGGTGCCGAAATAGTCCTGACCAATAAAGCACCCATTGGTCAAAATGAATTGGCAGCAGCTCCCGCACTTCGTTATATCGGTGTGTTGGCGACGGGAACCAATGTTATCGATCTCGACGCTGCGCGTGTGGGTAATGTGGTTGTCAGTAATGTTGTGGGCTACGGATCGGCATCGGTAGTGCAGCATACCTGGGCGCTGATTCTGGCCTTGGCGACGAGGTTGCCGGATTACAATGTGGCGGCACTCGATGGACGTTGGGCCGCAAGTCCCTTTTTCTGCTTGCAGGATTTTCCGGTTCGTGAACTGGCCGGGAAGACCTTGGGTATTGTGGGCTACGGTCAATTGGGTCGCGGTGTAGCCGAGGTCGGCCGGGCATTGGGTATGACGCTGCAAGTGGCTTCTCTCCCCTGGCGTCATGGCGATAAGATTGACCGGGTACCTTTTGATAGCATGCTGAGAGAGGCCGACGTCATCAGTTTGCACTGTCCTCTCACGGAGGAAACCCGCAATCTTTTTGGGCGCCGCGAGTTGGCCATGATGAAAAAGACGGCGTTTCTGGTGAACTGTGCCCGAGGCGGCATCGTCGATGAGCAGGCCCTGGCCGAGGCATTGGAAGACGGGGTTATTGGTGGTGCCGGGGTCGATGTGTTGTCGGAGGAACCGCCGGTCAACGGGAACCCCTTGTTGAACCCTGAACTACCGAATTTGATTGTAACGCCTCACAGTGCCTGGGTTGCCAGAGAGTCCCGTGAACGGCTGATCCATCAGGTGGCCGAGAATATAGAGGCTTTTCTGGTGGGGAAACCCCGCAATAGAGTAGGAGTTTAATGCTGCGATGTTAGGTTTGATTCAGCGTGTTAGCCATGCAAAAGTCGATGTCGATGGCGTGACTATTGGTGCCATTGATAGGGGTATTTTGCTGTTACTCGGGGTGCAGAAGGCGGATGTTGAGTGTTCCGCGGACAAGCTCTTACACAAAGTACTCCATTACCGGATATTCCCTGACGATGAGGGAAAAATGAATCTCAATGTGCAGCAGGCTGGTGGTGGCTTGTTGATTGTTCCCCAATTTACGTTGGCTGCCGATACGAAAAAGGGATTGAGACCAAGTTTTACCGCCTCCGCGCCTCCACTGCTGGCAGAAAACTTATACGACTACTTTGTCGATCGGGCCAAACAGGCATTTCCCGCTGTGGCGACGGGAAGTTTTGGTGCGGATATGCAGGTGACCCTGTGTAATGACGGCCCGGTGACTTTTATGCTCGAGGGATAACGGCTCTGCTGGCGGTCAACAGAACCTTCCGGGCTGTCTTCCAAAGGACCTTCAAGATTACCTTCAAGAGTACCCTCCAGACTTAAACACTCCGATGAATGCTTAAATCTGGATGGGAGGCTATGACCTAAACGTCAAAGGGGGTATTTAGTTTTTTCTCTACGGGTATTTTGGCAAGTTCAACATACTGAGGGATGCCATTTTTATAGGGCGGGTAATCCTCACCCTGAATTAACGGTGACAGGTAGTCGCGCGCTTTCTGCGTAATACCGTAGCCGTCCCGGGTAATAAAACTCCGGGGCATCATTTTTTCTTTGTTGGCGACTTTGTCCAAAGGTGCCTCACCGAGGCTCCAGGCGTAGTTTTTTGTGTCTTTCCGGTCAATGGTCACCATCACTGAGTTTTTCCCATCGAGGGCGTAATCTACAGCGGCGCGCCCCACAGCATAGGCTTGCTCTACATCGGTAGCCGAGGCGATATGACGGGCAGAACGTTGCAGGTAGTCGGCTAATGCCCAGTGGTATTTATAGCCAAGTGCATGTTTTACCATGCTGGCCAAGGTGGGTGCTACGCCACCGAGTTGATGGTGGCCAAAGGCGTCTTTATTCATGGAGCCTGAGATCAGGGCGCCATCGGGGTATTGAGCACCCTCCGAGGCGACGACGACACAGTAACCATGTTGCGCAACCACTTTCTCGACCCGGCTAATAAAATCTTCCCGTATAAAGGGTATTTCCGGAAACAGGATGATATGGGGTGGATCCCCTGCTTTTTCGGCGGCCAGCGCACTGGCTGCCGCAATCCAACCGGCATGGCGACCCATGACCTCGAGAATAAATACCTTGGTGGATGATTCACACATGGAGGCGATATCGAGACTGGCTTCCTTGGTCGACACGGCGACGTACTTGGCTACCGAGCCAAAGCCCGGGCAGTTGTCGGTATAAGGTAAATCATTGTCGACGGTTTTGGGGATATGGATCGCCTGAATGGGATAGCCCATCTGTTTCGATAGCTGAGAAACTTTCAGGCATGTGTCAGCAGAATCACCGCCACCGTTATAGAAGAAATAGCCAATATTGTGTGCCTTGAAAACATCGATCAGACGTTCGTATTCTTCATTGTTCTCTTCGAAACTTTTCAGTTTATAGCGACATGATCCGAAGGCTCCGGAGGGGGTATGACGCAGAGCGGCAATGGCACTGGCTGATTCTTTGCTCGTGTCGATCAAGTCTTCCCGCAGAGCACCGATAATGCCGTTGCGACCGGCATAGACTTTGCCAATTTTATCTTTGTTCTCACGTGCTGCTTCTATTACGCCACAGGCGCTGGCATTAATAACTGCAGTTACGCCACCGGACTGGGCATAAAAAGCGTTCTTTTTTGGCTCTGTGTTGCTAGGCATAGTGATTCCCGAATTACCGCCCTTTTTTAAGAGCGCGAATCATACTGGAAAGTGTTATAGATTTCATTTTTATGTCATTTCCGCGTACCTGGCCGAGCCATTTTAAAAACCAAAGGTTGCATGGTGGTGAAATTAGGCTATGTTATTCCCGGCGCGTCCCTCTGCCTGGCGAAGCGGGGTGGGTGGTAAGATTCCGGATTATTAAAGGAACAGCTCGAACAGGGCATTAATGACAATATGCATATTCATATTTTAGGTATTTGCGGCACTTTTATGGGGTCGTTGGCTCAACTGGCCAAGGCCTCAGGACATCAGGTGTCGGGCAGTGATACGAATGTTTATCCACCCATGAGTACGCAGCTGGAAAAAGCCGGCATTGAATTGACCGAGGGCTACGACCCCGCACAATTCAACCCGATGCCCGATTTGGTCGTTATTGGTAATGCCCTGTCTCGCGGCAACCCCGCCGTGGAATATGTATTGGATAATCGTATTCCCTATACTTCTGGCCCCCAGTGGTTGGGGGACTATTTTTTGAGAGAGCGGTGGGTGCTGGCGGTGGCGGGCACCCATGGAAAAACCACGACCTCCAGTATGTTGGCCTGGATCCTTGAATATGCCGGTATGAAACCGGGGTTTCTGATTGGCGGTGTGCCGAGTAACTTTGATGTGTCGGCTCGTTTGGGTGACTCACCATTTTTTGTGGTGGAAGCCGACGAGTATGACAGTGCTTTTTTCGATAAGCGCTCCAAGTTTGTTCACTATCGCCCCCGCACGGCGATTCTTAATAATCTGGAATTTGATCACGCGGATATTTTTGCCGACCTCCATGCAATTCAAACCCAGTTTCATCACTTCGTGCGGACTATTCCCGGGAGCGGGATGATTGTGGCACCCGCGGGTGATGCCAACATTCAGCAGGTTCTGGATCGAGGCTGTTGGTCAGAGCTGCAGTCACTGGGTGATCAAGGCGATTGGGCCATGACCCTCATAGAACAGGACGGTTCGGCTTTCGCTGTAAGTTTTCAGGGCGAACGACAGGGCACGGTACGCTGGGGGCAAACCGGGGTGCACAATGCGGCAAATGGCTTGGCGGCTATTGCGGCCGCTCGGCATGTGGGGGTGAAACCGGTGGTGGCCTGTGAAGCGCTTTGCCAATTCCTTGGGGTGAAGCGTCGCATGGAAAAGCTGGCAGCCATAAATGGCGTATCGGTTTACGATGATTTTGCCCACCACCCAACGGCTATTGCGACAACGCTGCAAGGTTTGCGTAACAAGGTGGGTGCCGAGAAAATTATTGCGGTCATTGAGCCACGCTCCAATACTATGAAGCTGGGCATTCACAAAGACCAACTGGCTGCATCCACTCAACTGGCCGATCAGGTGTTGTGGTTTCAGCCCGATAATATCGATTGGTCGTTATCCGAGGTGGTGGGTGCTGGCCCAGTTCCCGCCGAGGTGCTGGACGATATTGAAACTCTGGTGGATCGCACACTGGAACAAGCTGGAAATCAGGCGCATATCGTCATTATGAGTAACGGCGGATTTTCCGGTTTTCACGGCAAGCTGGTAAAAGCGTTGGAGGCGCGAGCCAATGGCTAATTTTGATCGCAGGATAACGCTGGCGATGACGGGTGCCTCTGGCGCTCAATATGGCCTTAGGCTGCTGGACTGTCTGGTGCAGGCCAACTGCCAGATTCAGTTTTTGATCTCGGAAGCTGCTCGGGTGGTCGTCGATACAGAAACCGAGCTGGAATTGCCCGGCGACGACGAACTCGAAGATTTTCTACTGCTGAATTTTGATGCCGAACCGGGGCAGATAGAGGTCAACAGCTCCCGGGACTGGTTTTCCTCGGTAGCTTCCGGCTCAGGTTGTCCCGGTTCAATGGTGATATGCCCCGCCAGTGGCGGTACGCTATCGGCGATCGCATGTGGTGCCAGCAACAACCTGATTGAGCGTGCTGCCGATGTGGCCATCAAGGAAAAGGGTCAACTGATCGTGGTGCCTCGAGAAACGCCATTATCAGAAATCCATCTCGAAAATATGTTGAAGCTGGCCCGGCTGGGCGTCACGGTGTTGCCGGCTATGCCCGGGTTTTACCAAGCCCCTCAGACCATTGATGACCTGGTGGATTTTGTTGTGGCACGGATTCTCGATCATCTGGGCATTGAGCAAAGCCTGTTGCCTCGCTGGGGGAGCTAGCCAGTTTCTACCTCTATTTATTCCGGGAGTATTTGGCATCGGGAGTCATGAGTGACAAATAACAAAGAACTTGTGGTGCTGCTGATCGTGTTGGTGGCCGTGATGGCTTGGTCGTGGGTTGAGCCATACGATCGGGCAACCTGGTGGTTGGAAGCGCTCCCCGTCATTATTGCCCTGCCTGTGCTTTGGTATACCCGGATCAGTTTTCCACTTACTCGGTTGAGTTATTATCTGGTGTTTGTTCACGCCATTATTTTGGTGGTGGGCGCACACTATAGCTATGCGCGAGTGCCGCTGGGGCTTTGGATGCAGGATTGGTTTGAGTTTTCTCGCAATAACTACGACCGGATTGGTCATCTCGCTCAGGGATTTATTCCCGCTATTTTGGCCCGTGAGATTTTATGGCGTAAGCAGGTTTTGAATAGAGCCAGCGGCGACCCGTTGTCAGACCGACGAGCTAAAGGTTGGTTGTTTTTTCTGGCCACCTGTTTCTGTCTGGCGTTTAGTGCTTTCTATGAGCTGCTGGAGTGGTGGACTGCGGTCATTGGTGGTGACGGGACGCTGGACTTTCTAGGGACACAAGGTGATGTCTGGGACGCCCAGTGGGACATGATGCTGGCATTAATCGGGGCAGTTTCAGCCCAGTTATTCCTGGGTAAATGGCACGACCGTCAAATGTTGGCAGTGGGTTAATTTATCGTCGACAGTTGTTTCGAGCAGGGCATTAATATTGTTGGTACCAGTTAACACCATGTTCATCTTTTTTCACCGTGATCATCTGGCGTGAGATCAAGCAGTTCAAGTGGGCATAGCTTTCGCCTGTCGCAAGAACCAGATTGGCATGGGTGATTTTTGATTTAAAAATCAGTGGAAAGATGTCGACCACGCGCTTTGGTGTATCACACTGATTGTAAATCACCTCAAGATCCCTTTCGTGGTCCTTTACCAGTTTTTCCAGTCGGTGCTTTGCGCCCCAAAAAGGCAATCCATGGGAGGGGAGTACCAGTGTGCTATCGGGCACAATTGTTTTCAGTTTATTGCAGCTGTTAATCCAGGCACTCAGGGGATTGGCGGAAGGCTCGATAGGCCAGACACTGACGTTGGAGGAGATTGTGGGCAGTAACTGGTCGCCCGAGATAAACACATCGAGTTCAGGGCAAAACAGGCACGCATGTTCCGGAGAGTGCCCCTCGCCCATAGTGATCTGCCATTGTTGGTCATTTATGGTGAACGTCTCTCCATCCTGAAGGCGGTAATAACTGTTCGGCATACCACGGATCATGCTGCCGAACGCGCCAAATTTTGACCGGTAATAATTCAGCTGTTCTTCGTTAAATCCAGCGCTTTGATAAAATGTTACAGCGGCATCCGGTGCTTCTCTGTTGCTGTCCTCTAGCAGTATTCGGCAGTACATGTATTCGGTACGAGACATCCACAGAGCGGCACCACTGCGACGGCAAAGCCACGCGGCCAGACCGATATGGTCGGGATGCATGTGAGTGCCAATGATACGCTTGATGGGCTTTTTGTCGGTTAGCTGGCTATAGAGCCGGTCCCAGATATCGGTGGTGGCCTCCGTCGCTAAACCGGTATCGACAATGGTCCAGCCATCGTCTTCTTCGAGTAGCCAAAGGTTGATGTGATCGAGTTTGAACGGCAGGGGCATCCTTAGCCAGTAAACGCCGGGTTTAACCGCGAACAATTCTCCTGGTTCAGGTGGCTGGGAATAGGGGTATTGTGGTTTGGTCATTGGCTTGTTTTTTCGACGAATGAATTGCCATCCATGATAGCAGAGTCGTTACGCCTTCATTTTAGCCCTGTACTTTTAATCCAAAAGACCCTGAAGCCAGATTGAAATGGCTTCAATTTCCTCCATGCAGACGGCATGCTCCATCGGGAATGTCTGATAGCCGGGTTTGAAGCCCATGGCCGTTAGGGCTTTAACGCTGTGTTGGCCGAGCGATTCGGGTACGACGCCATCTCGGGTGCCGTGAAAAATTTGAATCGGTAAGTGCTGATTTGCCGGGTTTACCTCAATGGAGGCGGCTGTAGCGAAATAGGTGGATAGGGCCAACAGGCCCGCCAGAGGTTTGGGGTAGGTCAATGCGGCGTGAAACCCTACTGCGCCACCCTGTGAGAATCCCGCGATGATAATGTGTCGGCTATCAATACCGCGATCAATTTCACGATTGATGAGAGCATGGATGGCATCTGCAGATTGGCGCAATTGCGCTTCATCCACTGTGCGATCAACTTCCAGTTCCAGAATGTCGTACCAGGCCGGCATAATATAGCCGCCATTGATGGTGACCGGTATTTCCGGGGCGTTGGGGAATACAAACCGAACTGCCAATTCTTTGGGAAGGTACAGCTCGGGGACGATAGGCTCGAAATCATGGCCGTTGGCTCCCAGGCCGTGCAACCAAATGACGGTGGCTTTGGCGGGTAGTTCAGGCTCAATTTCGATGCAGGGCAGCAGGGTCATGGTGCAATTTTATCTCGAATTTTGTGAGCACATTATATAGGCTCTTTTCCAAATACGCTCTCTAGTAAAGAACCTCTGACAAGAGGTTAAAGGGCCCGGACATTTCATCAATCTGGAACCAGTTGTTAATACCATGTTGCCGATACTCTATTCTTTTCGCCGTTGCCCCTATGCCATTCGTAGTCGCATGGCGCTGAATTATGCCGGAGTGCAGGTTGAATTGCGGGAGATACTGTTAAAGGATAAGCCAGATGCCATGTTGGCGGCTTCTGCGAAAGGTACCGTGCCGGTATTGGTTTTACCCGATGGCGTAGTTCTGGATGAGAGTTATGAGGTGATGCGCTGGGCACTGAAAAATAATGATCCGGACCACTGGTGGGATCCAGCACTCTCCTCTGATATCGATGCGCTGATTGAGCAAAATGATTTTTCATTCAAAGTTCATTTGGATCATTACAAATATGCAGACCGCTACCCTGAACAGGCTATGGAATATTATCGTTCTCAAGCGGAGGAGTTTTTGCAGAAATTGGAAGACCGGTTGAGTGCTTCCAGGTTTTTGATGGGAGAAACCCTCGGCTTTGCCGATGTGGGCATTTTCCCGTTTGTCCGCCAGTTCGCTTTTGTAGATAAAGCTTGGTTTGATCAGGCACCTTATCCACAACTACAGCAATGGCTGGAGTATTTTTTGGGTTCTGACTTGTTTCTTTCCGTGATGGAAAAGCACCCGGTTTGGAAGGCAGGTGAGGTTAAACCTGAACCTTGAAAAAGGTGCGCCCGCGGGCAAGCGCTGGTTTCGTTACTTAAAACCGTGTTCGAGTTCTGGAAAGGTGCCAGCTCGCACTTCGCTGGCATACGCACTAAGTGCCTTCTCCACACTTCCCGTTTCTGCCAGAAAGTTTTTAGAAAATTTGGGCATTCGGGGAGAGATTCCCAGCATGTCATAGATGACCAGCACTTGGGCATCGGTATCTGGACCTGCGCCAATACCGATAACGGGTATCTGCAGTTCATCGGTGATTTGCTTGGCAAGGGCAGAGGGAACGCATTCGAGAACCAGCAAGTCGATACCGGCTTCTTCGAGTAGGTGGGCGTCGCTAATCATTTGATCAGCCGCTTCATCATCTTTACCCTGAACTTTATAGCCGCCCAGTTTATTGACGGACTGAGGGGTCAGCCCCAGATGACCGCAGACGGGTATTCCTCTTTCGCTGAGCATTAAAATCGTTTCTTCCAGCCAGGCTCCACCTTCGAGTTTTACCATATGCGCTCCCGCCTGCATTAACTCTGCAGCATTTGCCATGGTTTGCTCTTCGGTGGCATAGGCCATAAAGGGAAGGTCGGCAATAATCAGTGATTTACTGTTGCCCCGTTGTACGGCCCGGGTATGGTAGACCATGTCGTCCATGGTTACTGGGACGGTACTGCCATGGCCTTGAATGACATTTCCAAGCGAGTCACCCACTAACATCACCTCGATGCCGGCATGCTCGATGAGCCTTGAAAATGAAGCATCGTAGGCCGTGATTACCGGGAATTTTTCACCCTGAATCTTAAGTGTTTTCAGTGTATTGATGGTAACTGCTTTCATGGGCCGCGTTCCTGTCAGAGATGAGGGCGGGGATTGTAGTAGTGGCGACCAGATTTGATGTTAAGCATAGAGTCGACCAGATCTCGGTAATCGTTTTCGCTGTTAACCAGGTCTATGTCGCTGGCATTAACAATCAATAGTGGCGCTTCATCGTAATAGTAGAAGAATCGCGTATAGGCATCGTTGAGCTGGCTGAGGTAGTCGGCATCTATGGCTTTCTCCGCTTGAATACCCCTGCGCTGAACTCTTTCCAGCAACACGTCGGTGGATGCCTGTAGGTAGATCACCAAATCTGGTCGTGGGGCATCAATGGTTAATTGCTGGTATACCGTTTGATAGAGCTTAAGCTCTTCATCATCCAGTGTGACCTGGGCAAAAAGTTGATCCTTCTCGATCAAAAAGTCAGATACCCGAACTTGATTAAACATATCGCCTTGGCGGATCGCCTGAATTTGCCGGGTGCGCTGGAACAAAAAATACAGTTGGGTCGGAAGCGCACCACCCCGGCGATCCTGATAGAAGCGTTCCAGAAAAGGGTTTTCATCGGCCTGTTCCAGCAGTGTTTCGTAGTTGAAACTATTGGCCAGACGTTTTGCAAGCGTGGTTTTTCCCACACCTATCGGGCCTTCAACCGCAATAAAGTTGGGTAATTGGTAATCCTTTAGCGCCAAGGTAAGGTCGTTAGCCAGTTGTTCCACGGATGTCTCCTGATGAGAGGCGAACGATACCCTCTGAGGGGCAAATTTCCAAGAGTTCTGCCAACTGAATTCCATTTGGCAAGACAAGTTGAGGGGCAATATCGGCCAGGGGGCGTAGTACGAAATTCCGTTCGGCCATTCCCGGGTGGGGCACTTGTAGATCGGGGTGCTCGATAGTCAGGTTTCCGTAGAGCAATATATCGAGATCAAGGGTTCTTGGCCCCCAGTGTTCCTTTCTGACACGATGGTGTGATAGTTCTATTTGTTGAAGAGCTTTCAGCAATGTGTGTGGACTCAGTGCCGTGGTCAGTTTTGCTACGCCATTGATATAGTCTGGCTGATCTGACGGCCCCATTGGGGTACTACGGTACCAAGGGGAGACGGCAATAATAGCGGTTTCTGGTAGTGCCCCCAGTGCCGTTATTGCACTGAGGACCTGCTGCTGTGGGTTGTCAAGGTTGCTGCCCAGTGCAATGTAAGCCGTTTCATTCATTGGCAGGCTTTTTGGGCGTGGGTTTTTTGCGCCGACGGCGGCGTTTTTTGGCGGGCTGCTGAATGGCGCTGACCATGCTTTCCCGCTTTGATTCATCTGCGTCTTGGAAGTCGGTCCACCAGTCTCCCAGACCTGGCTGAATTTCTCCGGCGTCCTCTCTCAATAGTAGGAAGTCATAGCCCGCTCGGAACCGCTTGTTTTCCAATAGTCGGAAAGCCTGGCTGCCGGCCCGTCGGGGCAAGCGGAGCTGGAGCTCCCAAATCTCTTTCATGGGCATTGTGAAGCGGCGAGGAATGGCCACTCTCTGACACTGTCGGGCCGTTACCTCTCCGGCGGCCTGTTGGAGGGTGTAGATAGGCGACCCACCACTCTGGCCGAACTGTTTTTCCTGCTCTTTCAAGGCAGGCCAAAGTAGGGCGGCAAACAGAAAGGCCGGGGTGACCCGCTTGCCGCTTCGGATGCGTTTGTCCGTATTTGTGAGTGCTATTTCGACAAATGCCTGGTAATACCCTGAATCGTTAGTCAGGGCCTCTTCTGTGGCAGGGAAAAGAATGCCAAATAATTGGTATTCGCGTAGCAAATGAAATGTGGCTAGGGCTTGTCCGTGCATCAGTAGTTTGAGCACTTCATCAAACAGGCGCGCAGGGGGGATGTCCGCCAGCAGCTTGTGAGCCCCGGTAATGGCCGTCGCGGTGTTAGCCTCGATCTTAAAACCCAGTTTAGCCGCAAAGCGAATAGCTCTTAGCATTCTGACGGGATCTTCCCGATAACGGTCGGATGGGTTGCCAATAATATGGATTAACCGTTGTTCTATATCGGCGAGACCATTGGCGTAATCGTAAACACTATTATCCTGCGGATGGTAATAGAGGGCATTCATGGTGAAATCGCGGCGGCTGGCATCTTCGTTGATGGAGCCAAAAATATTGTCGCGCAGAAGCATCCCTTTGGCAGACTGGCGCGAGTCGTTATGGTTTTTCTTCTCGTTGGTGTGGTGGGCTCGAAAGGTCGTGACTTCAATAATCTCCGATCCCATTCTCACATGGACGATCTGGAAGCGACGCCCAACAATACGTGATCGCCTGAAGAGTTGGTTGATTTGCTCGGGAGTGGCATCGGTTGCGACATCAAAATCTTTAGGTTTTAACCCAAGCATTAGATCTCGTACGCAGCCGCCAACCAAATAGGCCTCGTAGCCATCGCTACTCAGCTGCTCGACCACCTTTCTTGCGCCGTTGCTGATTTGCTTGGGGGAAAGGGGATGCCGCCCAGAGCTAATGATATGGGGTTCGTCGGCCGCAGGGGGATTGTTTCTCCTGAAAATTTTAGAGAGTTTTTTTAGCATGTTGGTGCTGCATATGCCCAGAAAGAGGCGATTCTAGCATAGGGAAACTGAAAAGACTTTCCAGTGTTAGAGAAGTGGTTGCGCGTTGAGTGCAGGTCTTCTGCGGGGGCTATGCCGGTGTCGGGTCACAATTGACGGGCATTAAAAAAGGAAGCCCTTGGGCTTCCTTTGTATCCCATACGCTATCGAGCCGTGAGGTCTGTTCCCCATACCAACCAGATTAGCAATCCATCCAACATTATTTTTATTATTTATTTTTATTAGTTTTAGCTGTTGTTGCTGTTCTTTTACATCGCAGTAAACGTGCCAACAAAATAAAATCCATATAAAACAAGGGGCTAATGGGTTTGGTCGATGACAGTGTAAATATTTTTGTGAATAGTGTTACCTATTCACACGGTTGACCGGAAAAAAAGTAACGCTTTGGTTAGTTGTAACCCATCAATGGGTATTGTTATTGGGTTTTACTGCGGGGAATGCCGAGCTTTTGGCGTCGCTCCCAGAGGCATTTTCGGCTGATGCCCAGTTTCTGAGCCAGTTCAGTTTCACTCATGGCCTCTTGGTGCTCGAGAACGAACCGAGTGAAATAGTCTTCAAGAGATAACCCGGCGGGTGGATCGGAGATTATTTGCCTGATAGTGCGTGGTTCGAGCGTCGCGGTGGTTTGGTCGGCGTCATGATTCACTTCGTCGCCAAGGTCTACCAGAGACAGGTCTATACCCAGTAGATCGTGAGTGATCTGCTCGTTGTCATCACAGAGGATGGCTGCGCGCTCCAGGGAGTTTTCGAGTTCTCGAATGTTGCCGGGCCATCCATAGGAGGTGATGGCTTGGATGGCATCGGGTGCAAACTGGAGATGATGTTTGCTCAATTCCCGACATTGTTTACCCAGCAGAGTTTCTGCGATCTCAAGAATGTCTTCGCCCCTTTCCCTGAGTGGTGGCAAGTCGAGGTTGACCACATTGATTCTGTAAAATAGATCTTCGCGGAATTGTCCCGTTTCACAGAGTTTCTTCAGGTTTCTATGGGTTGCGGCAACTAAGCGAACGTCTACCTTGCGTGATTTTACCGAGCCAATTGGGCGAACTTCTTTCTCCTGTAAAACCCGGAGAAGTCTTGCTTGTGCCTCCAGCGGTAACTCTCCCACCTCATCCAGAAACAATGTGCCAGTATCTGCCGCAGCAACTAATCCTTTGCGAGCTTCCGTTGCACCGGTAAATGCCCCTTTTTCATGGCCAAAAAGTTCGGCCTCAATCAGGTTTTCGGGAATGGCGGCACAGTTCACGCACACCAGAGGTTGAGAGCTCCGTCGACTTTCGTTGTGAATGGCGCTGGCGGCTAACTCCTTCCCCGTGCCGGTTTCACCATGTATGAGAACGGTCGCATCGGTTTTAGATACTTTGTGTAGAATTTTAAACACTTGTTTCATTGCCGGGCTTGAGCCAATCATTCCTCGGGAGGTTGGTGCGGATCTATGAAAGTTGATTTGTGACTTATGTGTCTTGAGAATTCGGTTGACCCCAGCGAGTAGTTCATTGGGAGAGAAAGGTTTGGGGAGATAGTCCACAGCCCCCATTCGCATGGTTTCAACGGCCGATTTGAGGCTTGCAAAACTGGACATGATTAATACTGGAACACCACCAGCCAGTTTAATGAGGTCTGTGCCGGGCGCATCGGGTAGTTTCAGGGCACTGATAATCAGTGCAAAGTCTGGAAGCTTGAATTGATCAAGCGCATCCTGAATATTACTTGCCTCACAGGTTTCATAATTATTGCTGTTCAGCAGCTTATGAAGCGAGGCTCGAATGCTGTCGTCATCTTCGACAATCAGGATTTTATTCATAGCTGGCCTGTCGTGAGCAATTACTCTGTGTTCGGCGGTGTCCGGGTAATACCAGATTCTTAAGCTGTAGTGTCACCTTGATACCCATCGGATGCAACCCTCTCCATTTCTGGCGGTACTAGTTTTCGTTGCCAATGGGCTGCCGCCCAGGCGAGTAACTCATCACAGCTTGTGTGGCTGGCAATATTGGCGTCTTTTATGACCGGCAGGCCCAGCCAGCTCATGGCTCTGGCCAGGTTTTTTACCGGTGTTTCATGATTGATTGGCGGGGTTAAATTTTGTTTGCTGAGTTTTTGGCCGGCAAGGTTTGTTGCAACGGGAATATGGCCATATTGGGGCGAGGTGTAGTTGAGTTGTTGCTGCAGATAGATTTGGCCGGGGGTGGTTTCCAATAAATCACTGCCGCGAATGATGTGGGTAATTTGTTGGAAGGCATCGTCAACGACAACCGCAAGCTGGTAGGCGAATAGACCATCTTTGCGTCGCAAGACCAAGTCGCCGACCTGTTGTTTAACATCCTGTATTTGCGGCCCCTGAAAGAGGTCGTTGAATTCAATGTTGCATCGATCGGGTAAGGCCAGCCTGAGGGCCGTCGGTTCAGCAGGGTTTTCCAGCTGGCAGCGATAGTTATGAATGCCCCCTCTTTTTTTGAGTTGTTGCCGGGAGCACTGGCAGTAGTAGGTCAGGCCTCGATCTTGAAGTTGTTGAAGGGTTGATAAATAGGCATCGCTGCGCTGGCTCTGATAGAGGACCTGTCCATCCCAGTGCAGGCCGTGGAGTTGTAGCTGTCGCAGAATGTAATCAGAGGCACCGGGCATTTCTCTGGGTGGGTCGATGTCTTCCATGCGAACCAGCCAAATGCCGTTATGGGATTTGGCATCGAGATAGCTGGCAAGGGCGCTGACCAGTGAGCCAAAATGCAGGGGGCCAGTGGGCGATGGGGCAAAGCGCCCAATGTAGGGGCTGTCTGACGCAGGGGTGGTCATGGTAGAAGGGGGATAGAGTGTACTATCCCCATCATCTATTAACCGCCGGTTAGCTGCCGTTCCTTGATTTCATCGAGAGTCTTACAGTCGACGCAAAGGTTGGCTGTAGGTCTGGCCTCAAGGCGGCGAATGCCGATGTCGACACCGCATTGATCGCAGAAACCGTAATCGTCGTTTTCGATACGCTCCACGGTGCTATCAATCTTCTTGATCAGCTTGCGTTCACGATCACGTGTGCGAAGCTCAAGACTGAATTCTTCTTCCTGCGTAGCTCGGTCAGCGGGGTCTGGAAAATTGGATGCTTCATCCTTCATGTGGGATACAGTGCGATCCACTTCTTCCATTAATTCGCGTTTCCAGGCCTGCAGAATTTTTTTGAAGTGCTCTTGTTGCACTTCGTTCATGTACTCCTCGCCTTTCTTCTCCTTGTAAGGGGTGAAGCCGTGTAATGAGGCGACGGTGGCAGTTTCTGCTTTCTTTGGCATGTGTTCCAGCGCTCGGTGGTTTACGAGACCCGGGTTTATAGTGCCAGTGGAGAATTTTTTCAAGTAAAAAAATGAGGTTTTTCTGTAATTGGGTGGAATAACCCCCCATGAGGCAGTTTTTGGTCACTTGTCAGGCTATATTCGAGCAATAAATTTATTTTACTAGTAACCGACATTTGGTTGGCTACCTTGGGGTATCTGTTCGAACTAATGGCTTGCAGACTATTTGATTGCAAAATTAATAACGCCATAATGCTCGGCACTTATTTTTAGCTTCATATATAACCTGAGGAGTAGTGCGGAGTGCGATTAGCTGATCGAACGCGCAATTTTACATCGTTTAAGGTGGTTGATTATCTGCAGGCTGCTGTGGAACTTCAGGCCCAGGGGCGAGATATTGTGCGTATGGTTATTGGTGAGCCGGGGTTTGTCACGGCACAACCCATTGTTGAATCGGCGAAACAAGCGCTTTCTGACGGTAAGACATCCTATACCCCTCCATGTGGTATTCCTGAATTGCGGCAGGCTATTGCTGATAATTATCGGCGCGGTTATGGATTGAGCATTGATCCACAGCGGATCATTGTGACAACGGGTAGCAGTGCTGCACTGGGTATGATTTGCGATTTGTTGCTAAATCCTGGCGATGGTTTGCTGATGTCAGACCCCGGGTACCCTTGTAATCCTAATTTTGTCCGTCGCCTCGATGCCGAACCACAGTTTGTTCCGGTTGAGGCGGAAGAGAATTACCAGCTTACGGCAGCGCTGGCGGCATCACACTGGCGGGAGAATACGGTTGGTGTAATGGTGGCATCCCCGAGCAACCCCACGGGTGAAATTATTAGCCGTGATAATTTGGCGGCACTGTACCGCGAAGTTGCTGACAGGGGGGGGAATCTCGTGGTGGACGAAATCTATCACGGTCTGACCTATGGCGATGAGCATATCCCATCGATTCTTGAGATCACTGACAAGGCGTTTGTGGTTAACAGTTTTTCTAAGTACTTTGGTATGACGGGCTGGCGATTGGGGTGGATGGTTATCCCGGAAGGGCTCTCCGAGATCATCAATGTGATGGTTCAAAATTTCTATATTTCCAGTCCCAGTGTTGCCCAATATGCCGCGCTGGAGGCATTTAAGCCAGAAACGATGGATATTCTTGAATCGCGCCGGAGCGAATTTAAAAAGTGCAGGGATTTTCTGGTGCCGGCATTGCGAGAGCTTGGGTTTGGGATTCGTCACGTACCCGATGGCGCCTTTTATGTGTACGCAGATGTGCAAGCTTTCACCGATGATAGTGAGGCATTTTGTTGGCAGTTACTTCATGAACACGGTGTAGCTTGCACTCCAGGGACGGACTTTGGCCATCATCGGGCGAACCACCATGTGAGGTTCGCCTATACCGAGCCTATGGATCGCCTGAAGTTAGGCGTCGAGCGTCTGAGGAATGCGCTGAAATGAAGATCTCTCCGCCCTTTGAAAAAGCCACGTTGCTTAAACGCTATAAGCGATTTCTGGCAGATATCCGACTCGATAGTGGCGAGTTGCTCACAATTCACTGCCCAAATACTGGGTCGATGAAAAACTGCTGGGCTCCCGAAACACCCTGCTGGTTCTCTCGCTCGAATGATCCAAAACGCAAGTTGCCTGGTACCTTGGAAGTTACTACAACAGTAGATGGATATTTGACCGGGGTTAATACCCAGCGCCCTAATAAGCTGGTTCGAGAAGCCATTGAAAATGGAACGATTGTTGAACTCCAGGGGTACGATAATATTCGTCCCGAGGTGAAGTATGGTGACGAAAATAGCCGGATTGACTTACTTTTAACCCGGGGCGAGCAGCGATGTTATGTGGAGGTGAAGAACACGACTCTGGGGGTGGGCAATGGCCGGGTTTTATTTCCCGATGCGGTGACAACTCGGGGTGCAAAGCACCTTCGCGAATTGATGGGGATGGTTCAGCTGGGGCACAGGGCTGTATTGGTGTTTTGCGTGCAGCATACCGGGGCCGAAACCATTGGCCCCGCCGATCAGATTGACCCTGTCTATGGTGCGACACTACGTGAAGCCATCGCAGTGGGTGTCGAAGTGTTGGCATATGGTTGCCAGCTGACACCTGGACAAATTGTGATTGACCGCAAACTGCCATTTAACCCCGTCTTAGCGGCTTGAATACTTGTAGCGTGGCAAGTGAGTGGTCAGGCAAACAACCCTTTTAGCGCATCCAGTGATTTTTGCCCCTTATCCTTGACGACTTCTGGGTTGCTATCACCAAATCCTTCCCGCTCAATATCGTCCGGCGGTAATTCATCCAGAAAGCGGCTGGGTGTGGAGTCTATGATTTCACCAAACAGTTTGCGCTTGCTGGTTAGGGTCATGGTCAGGCTTTGCCTGGCACGGGTAATGCCTACGTAGGCAAGCCGTCGCTCTTCCTCTATATTCCCTTCGTCGATACTATTGCGGTGTGGAAGGATGCCTTCTTCCATGCCAAGCAAAAAAACGTGGGGGAATTCCAGTCCCTTCGCTGCGTGAAGTGTCATCAGCTGAACCTTGTCGTCAGCCGATTCCTCCTCTTGGCGGTCCAGTAAGTCTCGCAGTACCAGCTTTGCTATCGCATCTTCCACATGGGTTTCGTTTGGCTGGTCATTTGAGTCATCGTCACCTGCTACTGCCATGTCGTCTTTTTCCAGTAGCTTTTTGATCTGGTCTAGCAAGAAGTTGACGTTGCCTATGCGCTTTTCAGCGACGGCGCCACTACTGGCATTTTGGTGAAGCCATCCCTCGTAATCGATGTCGTCCACCATCTCGCGGATCGCCTCGATGGCATCGCCGTTAATGCAGTTGCGTTCAACATTTTGTAGCCACCGCTTAAAGCGCTGTAGCCGCTCCAAATTCTGCCCCGGGATTTGTGATTGAAGCCCTATCTCGTCAATCGCATCCATCAATGAAACCTGACGGTCATTGGCATAGTGGCCAAGCTTCTCCAGGGTACTGGTGCCAATTTGGCGGCGGGGTGTATTGATGATTCTTAAGAAGGCGTTGTCGTCATCCGAATTCACCACGAGCCGCAGGTAGGCCATGATGTCTTTAATTTCAGCGCGGGCGTAAAAAGAGGTGCCACCACTGAGTTGGTAGGGCACACCCTGTGTTTGCAGTTTCATTTCAAGTAGTTTGGCTTGGTGGTTGCCTCGGTAGAGCACGGCAAAATCCCGGAAGTGGCAATGTTTGCGCAGTTTCATATCCAGAATTTCATTGACCACCCGTTCCGTTTCGACTTCTTCATTGGCTGTGCGAATCAACCGAATCGGTTCGCCTGGCCCCAGTTCGCTCCACAGCGATTTACTAAAGACGTGGGGGTTGTTGTCGATCAGTTGGTTTGCGGCTTTAAGAATACGGCCTGTGGAGCGGTAGTTTTGCTCCAGCTTGATAACATTGAGTTCGGGGAAGTCTTCATTTAATTGAGCCAGGTTTTCTGGTCTGGCACCTCGCCAGGCATAGATTGATTGGTCGTCATCACCTACAACCGTCAGCGCGCGTCGAGAACCTACCAGTAATTTAACCAATTGATACTGGGCATGGTTGGTGTCCTGATATTCATCTACCAGTAAATAGCGAATACGGTTTTGCCATTTTTCCAGCGTCTCCGGGTGGTCGCGGAATAGACATGCGGGAATTAAAATAAGGTCGTCAAAATCAACGGCATTGTAGGCGCGCAATGCCTGGCTATAGCGTTGGTAGACAATGGCGATAGCTTGTTCCCCGTTGTTCTCTGCTTGCGAGAGTGCCTGAGCGGGGGAGAGTAGATTATTTTTCCAGCGAGAAATTTGATTTTGAACGAGGTCGATGTGGTCTGCATCCAGGTCTGAATCCCTGAGCATCAATTCCTTAAGCAAGTTCTTTGCATCATCGGCATCAAAAATTGAAAAGCCACGCTTAAACCCCAGCTGTTTGCTCTCGCGACGAATGATCGTGAGTCCGAGGTTGTGAAAGGTGGAAACGGTTAAGCCGCTGGCCTTGCGGCCGCTCACCAGCTTGCCCGATCGCGCCTTCATTTCCCTGGCGGCTTTGTTGGTAAAGGTAACGGCGGCAATATTCCGAGCACTGATGCCGCACTGGTTAACCAGATACGCAATCTTCTGGGTGATAACGCTGGTCTTGCCACTGCCGGCACCGGCTAACACCAGTAGGGGGCCATCAATATATTTAACCGCAGCTTTTTGTTGGGGATTAAGATTTTTCAAGAGAGCAAGGTTGCCATGATTAAAAAAGGCGGCGGATTGTAACAGGGCGATGGGGTGCCGTCAGTGTCTGTAATGATTCGATTCCTAACAACATTTACCGGACAACCCGATTACTCGATAACCCTAACGTTTAACGGGAAACAGGGGGAGCGGGTCAAGAAATTATTGACCAAATACATACTCGCCGGGTGCTTCGCGAATGATCTTGTAACCTTTTTTACTCGCACCTATGGTGCGCTTTGGCACCTCGCCAATACTGTGTTCATCCAACCAGTAATTCCAGGCGGGCCACCATGAGCCCTGTTGTGTTTCATTCGCTTCTGCCCAGGTTTCTGGTGACATGTATTTGTCCATGGGGTCGTAGGTCGCCAGTTGAAACTTGCGTCTTGGGTGCTCTTCGCCACAGACAATACCTGCATTATGACCGCCATTTGTCAGCAGGAATGTCACCTCTGAACGCACAAAGTTGTGAATTTTGTAGACGGACTTCCAGGGGGCAACATGGTCTGTCGTCGTTCCAATAACGAAAAAGGGTGTGCGGATATCCTGTAATGCGATGGGTTTTCCATCCACTAGATACTTGCATGAAGCGAGCTGATTTTCCATGAACAGCTGTTGGAGGTAACGGCTATGCATTTTGGCTGGCATGCGGGTGCCATCGGCGTTCCATGCCATTAATGCATTGGGTTTGGTCTCTCGGCCCAAATAATAGCGTTCGATGGCCGGATTAATGATCATATCCTCGGCGCGCAGTGCTTTAAATGCTTCTCCCATGCTGGCTGCTTCCAGATAACCATCGGTCCACATGAGGCTGTCGAGAAACGACATCTGACTTGCGCCCAGAAAGCGTTTGATTTCACCGGGTTCGGTAAAGTCTACTTGGGCTGCTAACAAGGTAATGCTGTTGAGAATGTCGTCGTCTTCCCGGGCCAATGTAGCAGCACCAATTGAAAGTAACGTGCCACCAATACAGTAACCCACAGCATTAATTTTTGTGTTTGGGGCAATGGCTTTAACGGCATCGAGGGCGGCAAAGAAGCCCGATTTTAGGTAATCATCGAGGCAGAGTTCCCTGTCTTCCTTTTCCGGGTTCTTCCAGGAAATCATGAAAACTGTTTTTCCCTGATCTACCAGATATTTCACCAGTGACTTCTCGGGAGTGAGGTCGAGAATGTAATACTTCATGATCCAGGCGGGTACGATAAGCACCGGTTCCTGTGCTACCGAACTCGTTGTCGCTTTGTACTGGATGAGTTCCATCAACTCATTTTGAAAAATTACTTTTCCAGGCGTGGTTGCCAGGTTTTCTCCCACGACGAAGTCACCCATATCCGGGGTGTTTTTCTTGAGTAACGTTTTCTGAATATCCCGTTGTAAATTGCTGATACCTTTCAGCAGGTTGCGCCCCCGTTCATCTTTTGTTGTCTTTAGAACTTCGGGGTTGGTAAGTGGAAAGTTGGATGGCGCGAGTAACTGAAAGATTTGCTCATTAATAAAATTTACTAATTCGGCATTGGACGAATCCATTCCGGAGATATCTGTTCCAAGCTCCTTCAACCAGCTCATGGTGGCTTGATGGCTGCGAGCCAAAATATTAAACGGACCTTTTTTCCATAGCTCATGTTTGAATAGTGGTGATGTATGAGGAGGGGATTCATCCGCGTTTTCACTGAATGTTTTTACTGCGGCTGAAGATACGTCCTTAATTTTTCCTGCAAGATTTTGTAGCAGCTGAAGCCTTCTGGCGGGAGCGATGGCCAGGTGCCCGAGCCAGTCTGAATAAGCCAGAACTAATTGCATGGGGGACATGCCACTAGTCAGCTTGGCTATTTTTGCTCGCAGTTTTGAATCAATATTTTCAACGGCTTCATCATCGAATTGGGGGATTTTTGCCGCAAGACTGTCCAGCGTAGAAATAAAACTTGAGTAAGTATTATCTTGGGTGTCGGTGTTGGAGTCAGTGCTGTAGGTCATTTAAAAATCCTCATTGTTAACAGACTATACCACTGGAGCATTTACAATTTCATGGCGAGTGACAAAATATTTTACCTCTGCTTAGCGGGAGAGTGTGATCCGGTATCCGAGTGCCTCCGTTAGATGATCAATGCTTAAATCCGGGCTGTTATCGAGGTCCGCAATGGTGCGTGTCACCTTAAGTATTCGTTGAAATGCCCTGGCAGAGAGCCCCAGTTGCTGAACGGCTCGGCGTATGAGCTCTTTTTGTGGTTCTGTAAGTGGGCAGTGCTTGAGCACGTCCTGATTTGACATATGGGCATTAATCTTTCCAGCCCTGCACAGTTGGCGTTGTCGGGCACTTTTTACTCGTTGATAAACACTATGGCTTGCCTCTCCATCGATTTTTCTTTCTACCAGTTTGTCGCTGGGCAAACTGGGCACCTCTACTTGTAGGTCGATGCGATCTAATAATGGGCCAGAAATTTTATCTTGATAGCGGCGAATTTGATCGGGGGTGCAACGGCAGCGTTCGCTACCCCGGTAGCCGCAAGGGCAGGGGTTCATCGCGGCGATAAGCTGGAAGCGTGCAGGGTATTTTATTTGAGCATTGATTCGGGAAATCATGATTTCATGAGATTCCAGCGGTTCTCTTAAGACTTCTAATACTTTACGGGGAAATTCGGGTAATTCGTCCAGAAAAAGTATGCCGTGGTGGGCGAGTGAAATTTCACCGGGACGTGGAATACTGCCCCCTCCCACCAGGGCTACTGCTGACGCGGTATGATGGGGCGCTCTAAAGGGCGGGTGTGGACTGTGGTGTTTAAGCCCCAATCCCGAGACGGAATAAATTGCAGCAACTTCAAGCATTTCATGGGGCTGTAAAGGTGGCAAGATACCGGCAAGACGGCTGGCCAACATCGTTTTACCCGTGCCAGGCGGGCCACTCAGTAGCAGGTTGTGGCCTCCTGCAGCAGCAATTTCAAGTGCACGTTTGGCTTGATGTTGGCCGACTATCTCGTTGAGGTCGCCATCGTATGATGGCTGCTCAGTTGTTATGGGGCGCAGATGCTGATTGATCGGTTGGTTGCCATTCAGGTGCGCACAAACGGCTAATAGGTGGCTGGCGGGATAAACGCCTAAATCATCAACGAGGGATGCCTCATCAGCGTTTCCCTGCGGAAGAATAAGGTGACGATTAGCCTGAGCACAGCCGAGCGATGTGGGCAGTACGCCATCGACTGTGCGTAGTTCGCCAGAAAGGGCTAGCTCGCCGATGATTTCGTAGTGGTCTAGTTGTTCCGAAGGTATCTGGTTTGATGCGGCTAGAATTCCCAGGGCAATAGCCAAGTCGAATCGTCCGCCCTCTTTGGGTAGGTCGGCAGGGGCCAGGTTGATGGTGATTCGCCGGGCTGGAAACTCGAAGTGGGCGTTTAATAAGGCACTGCGAACCCGGTCTTTGCTCTCCTTTACCGCCGTTTCCGGGAGACCGACAATCGACAGACTGGGCAGTCCGTTGGATAAGTGCACCTCTACCGTGACGAGTGGTGCTTCAATACCAGATTTGGCTCGCGTGTAAACAATGGCTAGTGTCATGATACCCTCCGTGGTTTTCAGGCTAAGACAGCATTCTATGCTGACCTGTTTTGTGCTGATGGTTCTGCACTAGGTTGGCGCACTCCTGTGCACCAACTTTGTTTCAGGCTGTAAATTTGTTCCCGTTCTATCTTACCCTAGCGTTGTTGTCGGCTGAGTTTTTGGTGGTTTCACTTTTCAGTCAAACGCACTTCAAGTTCTGCCACTTGTTTTTCGACCGCTTCCAATTTTTCTCTTGTGCGTCCTAGCACAGCGCGCTGGGCGTCAAATTCATCTCGGGTGACTAAGTCTAGTTTTTCAAACGCGATTTGTGCAGCTGAGCGAATCTTTTGTTGAAGCTCACTGTTGAGTATTTCCGCGCCAGGAGTAACGACGGTATTCAGTTGATGCAAGAATTGGTTGATTAAGTCATCTGGTTTCATTATCGATCAGCTTTCGTAAAGAGGTAGGCCATTCTAGCAAAGCGAGTAATTCCCGCACACCGATAATCCGCATGATCACTGGGCATGCCTTCTGATCAGAAAGCCCTATTTTGGTGCGAAATAGGTGTTTTTGGGTTTCTTCTGCACCAATAGTGGCCGTCATTTGTTTGTAAGTTGCGCCTGTGGCTATAAGTAACGGGTTTTTGGATTGTTGGCACGTCAAATGCATTAATCACTTTGAAGTTATTAATTAGTTGTAATTTACATTTTTGTTTTGGGAGAAACATATGAGCACTTTTAAGAAATCCTTAGCTGTTACGTCGCTGGTGTTGACTCTACCTTTGGCGGCGTCATTTGCACAGGCCGCTGAAGTATCAGGTAATGTGTCATTAACTACAGACTATAAGTTCCGTGGTATTTCACAGAATGATACTAGCCCTGCTATCCAGGGTGGATTTGATGTTGCCTTTGAAAATGGCATCTATATAGGTACTTGGGCATCGATGGTTGATTTCCAGGATCCAGACAGCTCAGATGCTGATATGGAGCTTGATTACTATGTGGGTTACGGCGGTAATATCACTGAAGATGTGACTTACGACGTAGGTTATTTGTACTACGATTATCCTTCATCTAACGAGACAGAATTCACACTTACTGGTAAGCGTGATCTGGATTATCAAGAATTGTACGCTAGCGTTTCTTTTGCCGATGCGACCCTTGGTTTTGCCTACTCAGATGATTACTGGCTAGAGACGGGTGAGTTTTTCTATGTGTACGCAGACTATAGCTTCAGTTTGCCACAGGAATTTTCTCTCGACCTGCACTATGGCCTTAACTCATTTGAGTTCGACAGTGATGACAGTGATCCTAAAGATGCTGAACAAGCATTTCTGGGTGATGGAGAAGATAGCTACTCTGACTACTCTATTACGCTGAATAAATCCTGGTCAGGCTTGGACTTCTCTCTGAGCTGGATCGATACCGATCTGGATAGCGATGAGTGCTGGGGCACTGACTGGTGTGACAGCTCTGTTGTCTTCGCCATTAGTAAATCTCTGTAATTAAAAAATAGGTGGTGCTCTCGTCTGACGGGAGCACTTTAGTTCCTAAGGAGCATACGATGAAATTGATCACAGCAGTTGTAAAGCCCTTCAAATTGGATGACGTGCGAGAAGCTCTCGCCGCTATCGGTGTTCAGGGCGTTACGGTAACGGAAGTTAAAGGCTTTGGACGACAAAAAGGTCACACAGAACTCTACCGCGGTGCCGAGTATGTGGTGGATTTTCTACCAAAGGTAAAGCTTGAGTTGGCACTTGCAGATGACATGGTAGACGGAGCTCTCGAGGCAATCACCTCGGCGGCGCACACTGGAAAAATTGGTGACGGTAAGATCTTTATTTCCGATCTACAGGAAGTTATTAGAATCCGTACCGGTGAAACTGGTGTGGAAGCGGTTTAAAACACGGGAGATTTGAACAATGAGTCCTGAAATTATTGAAGTAAAATACGCATTGGACACGTTTTATTTTCTCGTGTGCGGTGCGCTGGTTATGTGGATGGCAGCAGGCTTCACGATGTTGGAAGCGGGCTTGGTGCGCTCAAAAAATACCACTGAAATTCTAACCAAGAACGTGGCGTTATTCGCCGTTTCCTGCATCATGTACCTGCTGATGGGTTATACCATTATGTACGGTGGCAGTGAGGGTGGCATTCTGCCTGATATGTGGTTTGGTAATGGTATTTCCAATGCGACGGCCGAAGAAGTGCTGGCCAGTGGCGGTGAGACATACTATTCCGGCGCTTCAGACTTCTTTTTCCAAGTTGTGTTTGTCGCAACAGCCATGTCTATTGTGTCTGGTGCAGTGGCAGAGCGGATGAAGCTTTGGGCATTTTTAGTATTTGCCGTCGTGATGACGGGTGTTATCTATCCTATGCAGGGTATGTGGAAGTGGGGCGGTGGTTTCCTTGACGCTGCGGGTTTCCAGGATTTCGCAGGCTCAGGTGTTGTTCACTTGTGTGGTGCGGCAGCAGCATTGGCTGGCGTTCTGTTACTGGGTGCACGTAAAGGCAAGTACACAAAAGATGGGCATATTAATGCTATTCCCGGTGCCAATATGCCGCTAGCAGCCATTGGTATGTTTATCCTTTGGATGGGCTGGTTTGGCTTTAATGGTGGTTCAGAGCTGAAAGTGTCTGATATTGGTGAAGCCAACGCAGTTGCAGATGTATTTGTTAATACCAATGCCGCAGCTTGTGGCGGTTTGATCGCGGCCTTGCTCCTTGCACATTTCATGTTTGGCAAAGCTGACCTCACCATGGCGGTGAACGGAGCCTTGGCTGGTCTGGTCGCTATTACTGCCGAGCCCTTAAACTGGGGTGGTATCGGTGCAACACTAATTGGTGCCGTGGGCGGTATCCTGGTTGTCTTCTCTGTGACAACGATGGATAAGCTGAAAATTGATGATCCTGTTGGTGCGATTTCTGTTCATGGAGTCGTCGGTATCTGGGGACTGTTGGCTGTATGCCTGTCAGGCAACGAAGACGCCACCTTGATGGGACAGCTTACCGGTATAGGCGTTATCTTCGCTTGGACCTTTGTGGCGAGCTTGATTGTCTGGGCTATCCTGAAAGCTACCATTGGTATTCGGGTGGGTGAGCAGGAAGAGTATGAAGGTGTCGATGCTTCTGAGTGTGGTATTGAAGCCTACCCAGAGTTTGCTAGCGGCAAGTAATCTCTTTTCACCAATTTTTTCTTCCTTTGGGGAGGCTGATCATCCAGATCAGCCTCCTTTTTTTTGGCACGAGCGTTATGGAAAAATGTAAATCTGGGTGCAATTCAATAGAAGAACGTGTATCTTTTCATGCGGTTATTGCAATACAGAAAAGGTAAAAGGTAGTCATATGAAGCTTATTACTGCGGTGGTAAAGCCCTTCAAGCTGGATGATGTTCGTGAGGCACTTGCTGAAATTGGGGTGCAAGGCATCACGGTATCTGAGGTGAAAGGTTTTGGTCGTCAGAAGGGGCACACTGAGCTCTATCGGGGCGCCGAATATGTGGTGGATTTTCTGCCCAAGGTAAAATTGGAAATTGCTGCCGACGACAGTCAGGTCGATACGGTTGTAGAAGCTATTACCAAGTCAGCCCATACGGGAAAAATTGGCGATGGGAAAATCTTTATTACCACGCTTGAAGAGGTTATTCGCATCCGTACCGGAGAGACCGGAAGTGATGCGGTATAGCACATCCCTGGATGTGTATCTGGATGCACTTATCCCGGTCATCACTAACAGTTAGCGTTCGCTTAATAAATAGCACTGCTCCAAAAATTCTTTGCATTTTTGAACATCATTGAGGCTGCTTTCCTCCACAATTACTATGTTGGGGAGGGTGGTCTTTAGTGCCTCCACAAATAATCCGTCACCACTCTCAGTAGACAAATCACTTATATCATGCCTTGGGGTCGAGCCGGACCCGCAACTGGGTGAGCGCGATTTTACGATATAAGCACACAAGTCCTGGCATTGAGTTGTGCTCAATTTTTGTGCCGTGGCTGTTAATGCCTCGGTGACATCAACACGGCTGTTCTCTTCACCCAAAGCGCGGGTTTTACCTTGGTCTTTTACCAGCTTTATGGGTGGGCGAGGTGTGCCCAGTCCAGCTTCAACCTCTGGGCAGATAACCTGCAAGTCGAGCCAGGGTGATAATTCTTCGTTGATTAACTGGTGATATTTGTCACCACCATCATAGCGAACGGGTTCTCCCACTAGGCAGGCACTGATTCCAACTTTTGGTTGAAGGTCGCGTTGACTGGTTAGGTGGACAGCAGAAAGGTCGCTCATCTTATTCTCTTTTTTTTTGTGTGAGTTTTAGGGATTAATAATCAGGTCAAATTGAACTTGGATGTTATCGCTATAAGTAATTTGGTCGGGCAGATAGGTGCCGGGGCGCGATGGGGCGGCCTGCATCATTTGTACTCTTTCCATCGAATCACTTTGTATTTTTCCACGATAGACGGGCGTATTTCGGTGGTAGTCGATACGTATAATTGGGCCTAATTCTGCATCATAGGCTTTAGCCAGTGCAGCGGCTTTCATCTTGGAATCTGAGATTGCCTGTGAGTGAGCAGCCTGCATATGCTGCTCCATTTGGCTGTTGTCATATTGAATATTATCAATGCCCTCTATGCGTTGTTCGAGAGCTTGGTCCATAACGCCAGTAAGTTGTTCCATTTTATGCAGTGTGACAGAGAGCGTTCGCACCGCTTCATAACCAGTAAAAAGGCGTGTGCCACTGTGGTGTTCATATCGAGGACTGAGTCTGATGGATGAGGCGATGATGTCTTCTTGTTTGATCTTCATGTGTTTGAGCGAATCAAGAAAGTTGTTTACCCTGTCATCAACATCCTGCTTGGCGTCCTGACCTGACTTGTGAGTGGCCCGTACGCTGAGGTTGATGATAGCAATGTCGGGTTTCACTTTTATTTCACCGTAACCATTCGTGGATATCAGCCGCCTACTGGGGTCATCGTGTGCCTGGCAGGCCAGTGAGAGATAGAGTAGGGGAAGAATCAATAAGTGGCGCACAGCAAAACTCCATGTAGCGATAAGGGTGACGAGGTTAGAGCCCTGAAGAGTAAAAAAGTTTAGTTAGTTTGGAATAAATGGTGAAAATTTTTCGCATCTAAGGAAAATATAGCTGGTACGGTGTTGTTCGCTAATCGTCTTTCTTTTTCTGAGCTCTAGGATGGGCGTTGTCATACACCTTGGCGAGGTGTTGAAAATCCAGATGGGTGTAGATCTGAGTCGTGGAAATATTTGCATGACCCAGCAGCTCCTGGACGGCTCTGAGGTCGCCGCTGGACTCAAGTAGGTGGCTGGCAAATGAGTGGCGCAGCATGTGAGGGTGCACTTTCCCAGGCATGTCTTGTTTAATGCTTAGGCGCTCAAGACGATCCTGAATAGAGCGTGGTGAGATGCGATTACCTCGCTGGCTTAAAAATAGTGCAGTTTGATCCGTGTTAGCGACTTCTCGCCGGGATTTTAACCAGGTTCTGATGGCAATAATGGCTTGTTTTCCCACGGGCAACTGCCTTGTTTTGTTGCCTTTCCCGGTAACCGTGATGATCGCTTCTCTCAGGTCAATATCTGTGAGGTTTAATCCTGCCAGCTCCGATAGTCTTAACCCCGAAGAGTATAAAAGCTCGACGATGGCATGATCTCGGCACTCAATCCAGCTGTCGCCAGACAGCGATACAAATTGATTAACTTGGTCGACATCCAGAGTTTTCGGTAGTTTTTTAGGTGATTTTGGTGCGGAAATACCATTGGCTGGGTTAGCTTTTACCCAGCGGTGTTTTAGACCAAAGTTGAAAAATGTACGTAGTGATGAAAGCCAACGTTGAATACTTCGCCCTCCCAATCCAGTCCTGTGGAGGGCGGCCATACACTGGCGAATATGTTGGCTGTCAAGTTGATCGGGGTGGTCGATTTTTTGTTGTTCGCACCAGCCAATGAGTTTGTTGAGGTCTCGGCAGTAACTCTGAACCGTATGACTAGAGAGTCTTCGCTCGCTACGAAGGTGTTGTTCAAACTCTCCCAGTCGTTCAATGAGCGAGTTGCTCATGCCTCATTACCTCTTCAGGAGGTTTGGCGTCACTCGATTTAATACCTCTGCGATATAGCTGAGAAACAGCGTGCCCATACTGCTGCGATAATAGTTTGGATCGGAGTTGCCAATGGCAAGAATGCCAAAGGTGGAGCCGTAGGAGAGTGGCACAGCGGCAACAGAGCCGACATCGGCAGAGTGTTCGCCGAACAGAAAGTTTAATTCAGTACTTCCTAGAACGCCGCAGGTTACTCTGTTGGTTCGTAGCAGAGTGCCAATCTGTTTATTCGCTTGATCCAGTGCCACCACTTTGGCATTGCAGTCGGGTGTTGATTGTTGGTCTCCGAATAGAATAAAGCTGTGAAACTCCACTTGGAAATCATTGCCCAGACTCTCTGACAGCGTATTAACGATAGTTGGGAGGTCTTTGGTTTCAATCAGCGTAAGAACTAGGCGCTTGGTCTTTTCGAACAGCTTGTCGTTGGTTTTGGCGGCCTCCAGCATGCCGCTGATACGTTGGCGCATCTCCAGATTGCGATCTCTTAGGACAGAGACCTGACGCTCGATCAGGGATACGGCAGCACCGCTTTCATGAGGCAAGCTGATCAGTTCCAATAGGTCTGGGTGGTCTTCAAAAAAATTGGGATGATTTTGTAGATAGGATTTGATTTGTTCTGCTGACAAATCAGTGTTGGTTTTTTCGCTATGCGTATCGACAAGGGTACTATTATTTGTGGTCATATTTTTATTCGCCCATGGAACACTGTTGTCGCAGGCCCGGTCATGATGACCGACTGTCCTTCTCCAGGCCAATCTATGGTAAGACTCCCTCCGGGGAGGTTAACGGCCACGGGAGAGTCTAACAGGTCTTGTAATCTACCGGCTACTACCGCTGCGCAGGCGCCTGTGCCACAGGCTAATGTCTCTCCGGCACCGCGTTCGTAAACGCGCAAATTAATTTCATTGGCACTGACCACCTGCATAAACCCGACGTTGACTCGCTGGGGGAAGTTGGGATGACTTTCCAGCTCAGGCCCAAGCGTGTTAACCGGGGCTGAGTCGATGTTTTCAACTTGTAATACAGCGTGAGGATTGCCCATGGAAACGGTACCAATTGCCAGCAGTTGACCATTGACGTCAATTGGGTAGGTGTTTTCTCTCGTAGGAGCAATAAAGGGTATCTGTGCCGGTTCAAGTACCGGTACACCCATATCCACTTCTATTTGATTGTTGCGCCGAACCCGAAGCGCGATAATGCCGCTAGCCGTTTCAACCCGAATGGTGCTTTTACCGGTAAGGCGGCGGTCGCAGACAAATTTGGCAAAGCATCGAGCACCATTACCGCACTGTTCCACCTCGCTGCCATCCTGGTTGAAGATCCGGTAGCGAAAATCAACATCTGGCCTGCCGGGAGGCTCTACGACTAAAACTTGATCGCAGCCCACGCCAAAACGCCGGTCGGCCAATTTCTTGGCCTGTTCCGGTGTGATACGAACATCTTGGGTGACGGCATCAATAACGACAAAGTCGTTGCCAAGACCGTGCATTTTAGTAAATCTTATTAGCATTGTTTACTTGTCATTCGTCGGTTTTTGGCGGAATTATCACGGAGTGTTGCCTCCGTAATGACTATAAATGCCCAAGTTTTATCTACTTCGGTAAAACAGTTTCACCGCGCATTAAGTCTTCAACCGTTTCTCTACGGCGTACTTCGTGAACGGTGTCGCCGTCAACCATGATTTCTGCGGCCCGGCCCCTGCTGTTGTAGTTGGAGCTCATAGTAAATCCATAGGCTCCCGATGACCCAATACACAGTAGATCACCTTGTGCGATGACGAGCTCCCTTTCTTTGCCTAAAAAGTCACCCGTTTCACAGACTGGGCCTACAATATCCCATACTGAGGGCACTCCGGTCCTTGGCGTGACCGGGTCAATGCTTAACCAAGCCTGATATAGTGCCGGGCGAATCATATCGTTCATGGCGACATCTACAATAGCAAAGTTTTTCTCTGGCCCCGGTTTAAGATATTGGACGCGGGTAAGTAAAACGCCTGCATTGGCGGCGATCGAACGCCCAGGTTCCAATACCAACGTTAAGTCGCGACCGTTAAGGCGTTGGCGAAGTTCTGCAATATAATCGGCCGTTTGGGGGGGCTGTTCATCTTTGTAGCAAACGCCCAGTCCGCCTCCCAGATCCAGATGGTTTAGGGTAATTCCGTCTTCGGCCAGCTGGTTCACCAGTGCCAAGACTCTCTCTAGCGCATCAATAAAGGGCGCTGTTTCCGTCAATTGAGAGCCAATATGGCAATCTACGCCAACAATATGGAGATGATCCATGTGTTTGGCGCGGAGGTAAACCTCCCTTGCCTGATGGATGTCGATACCGAATTTATTGTCTTTTAATCCTGTTGATATATACGGGTGGGTTTTTGCATCGACATCGGGATTAACGCGCAGCGAGATATTAGCTGTTTTTCCACAAGCTCCGGCTACGCTGTTAAGTAGATCGAGTTCAGCTTCAGATTCGACATTAAAACAATGGATGCCTACCTCGAGGGCTCTTTCCATTTCGGTAGGTTGTTTGCCCACTCCGGAGAAGATAATTTTTTCAGGGTCACCACCGGCCGCGAGTACTCGCTCCAGTTCGCCTACCGAGACGATGTCAAAGCCGGCACCTAATTGTGCGAGCACATTAAGTACCGCAATGTTCGAGTTGGCTTTGACGGCGTAACAAACAAGGTGGGAGCAATCGGTCAGTGCATTCTGGTAGGCGAGGAAGTGCTCAGTCAGTGCTGCCCGACTATACACGTAGGTCGGAGTGCCAAAACGCTCTGCTATTGTCGTCATCGCGACACTTTCAGCAAAGAGTTCGCCGTTACAATTGGAAAAATAGGACATGGTGGCTCTAATTATTTCGATTCAGTGGTCTCAGGGGCTTCTGAAGGCTCTGAAGTGATTTCCTGTACGGGTTCAGGGGGTAAATAGAGTGGACCTTTGTTGCCGCAACCGACCAAGCCAATGGTGGATACTGCAAGTAATAGCATCAACGCATAAAAATGTTGCATGAAAAAACCTGTGTTCGGATTCATAAGATGCCAGCGAGTATACCGGCTGACACCTATAACACTCAATCGCATATACTTCACCTGAACCCTAAATGTGCCAATGTGGACCCGTACCCATGAATGAAACTGAATTTAATCAATTGGCGGATGACTTGATGATGGCGATTGAAGAAGCTGTCGATGATAGTGGTGCTGATATTGATTATGAAAATACTGCTGGCGTCTTGACGCTGACCATGGAGGTCAATGGCTCCAAAGTGATTGTCTCCCGACAACCGGCCATAGCGCAGATTTGGGTCGCCGCCAAGTCTGGCGGATATTATTTTAACCATTGCGACGATGGTTGGTTGTGTACTACTACCCATGAAACGTTACAGGCCTTGTTGAGCCGAGTCTGTAAAGAGCAGAGTGGCGAAACCTTGGTGTTTGGCCTATAACAGAGCAGTGTGACCTGATTGTGTGGCCCTTAACGGAGCAATGTTTTTACAATTAACAGTGCGATGCCGATGTCTACTTTTTAAATGACGCCCAGCAATTCATAAGTCGTTTTCTCAGGGAATAGAGGTGGTTGTGTGATGAATAATATGAATGTGCCCAGCGATGGAATGGCCCAGTTTTTGAGTGACGTATATGGGGAGGAGGGCGCTCAGGGAATTGTAAATAATCTGTCTTTTCTCTTTGGGGGCTTTGTTGTGACTCTGGAGGGTGTTGTTATTGCTGCGAATGAAGCCTTCCTGAAACTGGTGGAATACCCTAAAGAAGAGCTTTATGGCATGAAGGTTCTTGATTTAGTCGCACCAGCTGAACGCGCTGATTTGGAAAGACTATCATTCGACCTGGTTGATCATTATGAGCTTCAGCTAATGACCAAGTCGTCCAACCTTAAAAATGTCTTAGTTGCACCTCGAATATTTTATTTTGGTAACAGAAAATATCGATTGGCTGAATTTATCGATAATACAGAACTGTTAAAGCTTCAAGGTGCCATGATAGAGAACTATAAAAGTACCTCAATGGCCTTGATTCATGCACTTGAATACCGAGACCCTTATACAAAGGGCCACATGTCCCGGACAGAAAATATCGCAGTGAAAATTGCCGAGCTTATGGGGCTTGATAATAAAACAATCGGTTCTGTTTCTCTTGGTGCAAGCTTGCATGATATCGGCAAAATATCGGTGCCTATCGAGATTTTGACCAAGCCATGTAAATTGGAATCTCACGAGTGGGCATTTATAAAAAAACACTCAGAAGTCGGGTGTCAAATTTTACAAGAAACTAATTTCGATGAGTCAGTAAAAAATATCGTTTTACTGCATCACGAGCATGACGATGGATCCGGGTACCCGTTTGGCCTCAAGGGCAGAGACATACCCATAGAAGCCGCTATTGTTTCTGTGGCAGATAGTCTAGACGCCATAGCCGGTATTCGCCCTTATCGAAGAGCCTATAGTTTTTCAGAGGCAATAGAAAAAATGGAAAAGGTGGCGCATGAATACCAGTGCGAAGTACTGCGGGCTGCTCGTCACTTAGTAGAGACTGATCGGTTAGCAGCTCAAGCATTCGGTGACAGATGAAAACGAGAGATTTCCGGTGGCCGCCTTGTTGACGAGCCACAAACGCTTGCCCACACTATTCTATTAACGGCCAATCTCGGGGATTTCTTCTTTCTTTGGTCTAGGGCATGGGCGTCCGCCCGAGCGCCTAACCGGACAGGCTTTCTCTGCTGGTTTCCTCTCTTCGATCAATGATTCAATGGCCTCTTGTGGATTGCTTTGGGGGTGTTTCTGGCAATAATTATCTAGCCATTTGGCAATATCAGTTTCTTTAGCATTACCCATAATGCCATTTGGATTTTTGCCGGTGTATTGATATTCGTTATAGGCGGCGATAAAACCCTGGAGCCAATAGGTGGTCGGTTGAGCTGCATGTTGTTGGCGAGCATCTACCCATCCGCCACAGGTTGCTGCAATGTTTGCCGGGGCTGCAGTCAAGAGTGATGGGGAGAGCAGTGCCAGGAGTATCAACAGAAATTTCATGGAATGTTCATCCTAGGTGGTAGAAAAGACTGGCCGTGTGATACCAGTCTTTTCTATCCGGGTTTAAGGGTTGAGCGCTTTTCTTGCGATCTTTACCGCAGCTCTTACTTGGTTTGGTGCAGTGCCGCCAATATGATCTCTGGCGGCTACTGAACCCTCGAGCGTTAGAACCTCAAAAACATCATTGTCGATGACATCAGAAAATTGCTGAAGTTCTTCCAGTGTCATTTCAGACAGATCTTTGTTTTCGGCTAGGCCATAGGCGACCGATTTGCCGACAATTTCATGAGAGTCACGGAAGGCGATACCTTTTCGAACTAGGTAATCAGCTAAATCTGTGGCGGTAGAAAAGCCACGAAGAGCGGCTTCGCTCATATTGTCAGGTTTTGATTCGATTGCCGGCACCATATCGGCAAAGGCGCGCAAGCAGTCCTTCACGGTATCTACGGCATCGAATAAGGGCTCTTTGTCTTCCTGGTTGTCTTTGTTGTAAGCCAGTGGTTGGGATTTCATCAGTGTCAGCAAGGCGATGAGGTGCCCGTTAACTCGACCTGTTTTACCTCGTACCAGTTCGGGAACATCGGGGTTTTTCTTCTGTGGCATGATGGAGGAACCCGTACAAAAACGATCCGGCATTTCAATGAAGTTAAACTGCGCCGAAGTCCACAGCACCAATTCCTCAGAGGCTCGTGATAAATGAGTGATTAGCATGCTGGCAAAGGCGCAGAATTCGATGGCAAAGTCGCGGTCGCTTACCGAGTCCAGAGAGTTTCTGGTTGGCCCGTCAAAGCCCAGTAATTCAGCGGTCATTTCACGGTCAATGGGGTAGGTGGTACCGGCCAGTGCCGCGGCCCCCAGCGGTGATTGGTTGAGTCGCTTTCGACAGTCCATCAATCTGCTGTGATCTCTCACCAGCATTTCAAACCAAGCCAAAAGGTGGTGACCAAAGGTGACGGGCTGGGCGGTTTGTAAATGGGTGAATCCGGGCATGATGGTGTCAGCCTCTCGTTCAGCCAAGTCCAGGATTCCCTGTTGTAATCTCGTTAGCTCGGTGCTGATGATGTCGATTTCATCCCGCAGCCATAGTCGAATATCTGTAGCTACCTGGTCATTACGAGAGCGGCCAGTGTGTAGCTTCTTTCCAGTAATGCCGATTTGAGCCGTCAGTGCAGCCTCCACATTCATGTGGACGTCTTCTAGCGCAATAGACCATTCAAAGGTGCCGTTCTCGATTTCAGTGAGAATTTCAGTTAACCCGGTTTGAATGCTGTGAAGCTCATCATTGGTGAGAACGCCCACCTTGGTTAGCATGGTGGCATGGGCAATAGAGCCTTGAATGTCGTGGCGGGCCAGCCGTTGATCAAAATTAACGGAGGCTGTGAATCTGGCTACGAAAGCATCGGTTGCTTCACTAAAGCGGCCGCCCCAGGCCTGGTTGGTGTCTTTTGGGTCACTCATGGGTAAACTAGCTCTTTTTCAGTGTGCTGACGATTAATGAAGTGTCATCAGTTTGATGGTTGAGGCGGGATTATATCAAAGCGTGAAGGCCCGCGTGTGAATAAGGATAGGTGGAGATAAAGGGAATGGTGTTTAACTGGAAATCGGGAAAGCTAAAACAGGCTCAGCTGTTTGATAGTGATGGGGATATGTTCCTGCCAAACCTCTGTAAGGGGCAGGGGCTGCTGGCGGTGGTTGTTATTTCTCAACTGTTGGCACTGTTGATTACTGTGGCTGATAGTGGGCTACAGTATTTTGATTGGGTAAAGCTGGCCAAGGTTTCTCTGCTGTCATTGTGGATTACGCTATTAAGTGCTGTTGTGCTTTGCTTTTCTAATCGGCTGGTCTCTGGATTGAATCATGTGACCGCCGCGTTTATTTCATTTTTTTTAATCTTGTTGGTAACGTTATTTTGCGGTGCGGTCTCCGAGGCGGTGATGTGGTGGTATTCGGCACCCATCGTCAATCGTGAATACAATTTTTGGAATGTCTTTGAGTATTTGCTGATTGCCGCAATTCCTGCGGGTATTTTGCTGCGCTACCTTTATTTGCAGCAGCAGTTGAGGGTGAGGCAGCGGGCGGAGCTGGAAGCTCGTATTCAGGCGCTGCAATCGCGAATTCGCCCCCATTTTCTATTTAATAGTATGAATATGATCGCCAGCCTGATCGGCTCGGACCCGGAGAAAGCCGAGCGTGTGGTGGAGGATATGTCGGACCTGTTTCGCTATGCCCTGACGGATTCTCAAACACTAGTGCCTTTGCGCGAGGAGCTGTCTTTGTGTCGTCGTTACATGTCGCTGGAAAAGCTTCGTTTGGGTGATCGACTTTCTGCCAAGTGGGAGATTGGTGATTATGGTGAGGGCGTGCATATACCGTGCTTGACGCTGCAGCCCGTTTTGGAAAATGCGATTTATCATGGTATTCAATTGTTGCAGGAAGGTGGGGAGATTTTGATTTCCGTGAAACGGATCAATGATCGAATGGAAATTGTGGTTTCAAATCCGCTACACAGGGCATTACAGCAGCACCGTGGTAACAAGATGGCCTTGCATAATGTTCGGCAACGTTTGATTGCTCATTTTGGGCCCGGTGCCAAGGTCACTGCGGAACCCAGCGAAAGTTGTTATATTACCCGTATTAGCTACCCCATAGGATGGTAGGGTTGGGCGATGAAGATACTGATTGTTGACGATGAGCCATTGGCGCGCGACAGGCTAAAAAGAATGTTGTCGGCTGTCAGTGATTGCCAGGTAGTTGGCGAGGCTGGAAGTGGTGAGCAGGCTCTCAGTGTTGCTGAAGAAATCAGTCCTGATCTGGTTTTTATGGATGTTCGCATGCCAGGAATGGATGGTCTGGCGGCGGCGCAGTATTTAGCAGAAATTGAACCTCCCCCCGCCGTCATTTTTTGTACGGCTTATGATGATTATGCGGTAGAGGCATTCTCCTCACAGGCAATTGGTTATCTATTGAAGCCCATCAAGCAGGTAGATTTAGAGCACGCAATTTCTAGAACCAAGCGGATTAATAAGGCTCAATTGACAGAGATGAGGGATTCGCCTGTCTTTCACTCTGAGGGGCGAAGCCATATTGCAACGAAAAACCGTCGCGGTATTGATCTGGTCGCCATTTCAGATGTCCGCTTGTTTCAGGCAGATCATAAGTATGTGACAGCCTATCATGCGGAAGGTGAGGCGCTGTTGGATGAACCCCTTAAAGATTTGGAAGATGAATTCGATGGTCGTTTTGTCCGAATACACCGCAATGCATTGGTGTCCATTCCTCATATAGAGGGGTTGGACCGTAATGTGGATGGCCAATATTTTGTTCGACTTCAAGGTTTGGATATTCGCCCGCAGGTCAGTCGTCGACATGTGTCCCCGTTGAGAAAATTGTTAGAGCAAATTTAGGCGTTCTTACTTACATTTTGATGTATATCTCAGGTGAGTCACCATGGGTGTCTTGTCTTCAATCTGCTATGATTTACCCTTTATTATACGGGCTATTATTTCATGACCTCTTCTCCACTTCGTATCGCAACTCGTAAAAGTCCATTGGCGCTTTGGCAGGCAGAACATGTAAAGGCGCGGCTACAGCAGCTCTATCCAGAATTGACAGTAGAGCTGGTTGGTTTTACTACCAGAGGCGACAAAATTCTTGATACACCTTTGGCCAAAGTTGGTGGAAAGGGCTTGTTTGTCAAGGAGCTAGAGGTTGCTCTACAAGAGGGGCGCGCAGATATTGCGGTTCACTCAATGAAAGATGTGCCCATGGAATTTCCTGATGGGTTGGGACTTGCGGTGATTTGTGAGCGAGAGGATCCGACCGATGCGTTCGTTTCTAATCACTTCGAGCGGTTGGAGGACTTGCCTGCAGGCAGCCGTGTTGGCACGTCGAGCCTCCGTCGACAAACCCAGCTTAGAGAGCGCTTCCCTTCGCTCGAAATTCTTGAGTTGCGAGGAAATGTGAATACTCGATTGGCAAAACTCGATAAGGGAGAATACGACGCCATTATTCTGGCTACGGCTGGTTTGGTCAGATTAGAGATGGAGGATCGGATTCGACAGAGGGTTGCCCCAGAGCAATCCTTGCCGGCAGGAGGCCAGGGAGCTTTGGGTATTGAATGCCGAATCAAGGATGAGCGGATCATGTCGCTTCTCGAACCCTTGCATCACCTTTCTTCCGCACAATGTGTCCGTGCAGAGAGAGCAATGAATTGTCGGCTTCAGGGGGGCTGCCAAGTGCCCATTGCCTGCTATGCGATTCATCAGGGCGGAGGAAAACTCTGGCTTAGAGGATTGGTTGGTTCTGCCGATGGGAAGCAGGTTATCCGTGAGGACCTGATCGGTGACGAGAACAACCCCGAGGCCCTCGGTATTGAGCTCGCAAACAAGCTGTTAGAGCAAGGTGCCGGCGACATTCTCAAAGAAGTTTATGGAAATAGTTGATTAGTGTTGGCGGCAAAAGGATTGCGTGCTCTTCAGGTGCGTCCAGAGCAGGGTGAAGACCATTTCGCCCGCCAGCTAGTGGCGGTTGGCGCTACACTTTACCATTGCCCCGTCATGCGAATTCAATCTTTTGTTGAGAAGACTGAATCTGATGCCTTCCGTTCTGAAATAAAACACATCAAATCTCAAATTCTTGAGTTTGACCGCTATCAAATTGCCATTTTTGTTAGTAGAACCGCGGCTCTCTTGGGGTTGGAGTGGTTGAGCCGCTACTGGACCAAGTTGCCTGCGGGGGTTCGCTATTATGCCGTGGGTAAAAGTACCGCTGAATTATTGCGAGAAAAAGGTGTCCAGGCTGAAGTTCCAGTGCTGTCATCCAATAGTGAAGGGGTGCTTGCACTGCCATCACTTCAATCGGTAGCGGGCGAACAAGTACTGATTTTTTCAGGAGAAGGTGGGCGAACCTTCTTGGCTGATCAATTGAGGGATCGAAGTGCCACGGTTGACCAATGTGCGCTTTATCGTCGTGAGTCGACCGATGAATATTCGAAGCAGATCACAGCGCTGCTAGTGGGTGATAAAGTGGATGTGGTGATTGTTCATAGCGGCGAATTACTCGGTTATCTACTGAACAATGTTCCTGAAAGTTCGAGATCTATTTTGATGGCTTTGCCGCTATTGGTTCCCGGTGAGCGGGTCGCTCAACTAGCTAAGAACTACGGTTTTCAAAACGTGCTGTGCGCTGATTCGGCATTGCCGGAGGACATGGTTTCGGCTCTGCTGGGGTGGTACAGTGGCAATCATTGAAGAATAAATATTGAGTGGAACAAGTCCCTGAATAGTAAGAACTGTTTTACCGTGCAGGCTCTTTCTGTGCCCAGAAAAGGTAAGCTCTGAACTGCGTATCACAGTGTCGAATATCGTACTAATATGTTATTGGGGTGCGCGGAAAACCACTCAAAGAAATATAATTCTGGTGTATTGCATTTAATGATACTGGAAGGCATCTGTAGGAATCTAGTCAGTGGATAATGATAAGAATACCGACAACAGCTCGGATGAGAAAAAAATTGTGGAAGGTGAAGCAACTGCGCCTCTAGAGAATCCTCAGGGTGAGGTTGAGTCTCAAAAAGACGCTGTAGTTAATTCGGCCGCTAAAGAAACCAAGGCATCACTTTCAAAAGAACAAAAACCGGCACCGGAAAAGTCATCGGGTGGTCGACGCACGGTGACATCGTTGCTCGTGCTGTTTCTTTTGCTGGCAATTGCCGGTTTGGGTGTGGCCGGTTGGTGGTTCTATCAACTGCAACAAAAAGAGCCCGTTGTTCATGAAAGCCTTGCAAGTCAACAGGTTGAGATTCAACGCCTCCAGGAACAACTGGCGGAGGAAAGGCGCGAGCGACTTAAGCAGCAAGCAGCACAGAGTCAAGCAACGTCAGAGTTGCAGTTAAATGTTAATAGCCATGCACGACGGTTACGTGAGCTTTCCACCACATCCAGAAAAGATTGGTTGTTGGCTGAGGCAGAGTACCTTATTCGTCTGGCGAATCAGCGCTTGTTGACTGAGCGAAATACAAAAAATGCTACTGCACTGCTACTGACAGCAGATGAAATTCTGCGTGACCTGGACGAGGTGGACTTGCTGGCAGTGCGGCAAGCTTTGGCCAAAAGTATTACTGCATTGCGTATGGCGCCCGGTGTGGATCGAGAGGGTTTGTATTTGCAGTTGGAGGCTCTTTCTGAGCAATTAATTAAGCTACCCTTGATTGCTCCTGAGCTTTTGGATGGGGCTAAAGTTGTGGTTGAACAGCCAGTTACCTCGGAAAACAACTGGCGAGACAAGTTACGGCAAGGCTTTTATAAAGCGGTGGATGGGCTTGATGAGTTGATCCGGGTAAGGCGAAGAAATGCCCCGTTAGAGCCGCTGTTATCCCCCGAGGAAGATCAGTTCCTTCGCCATAATTTAGGCATGATGCTTGAGCAGGCACAGCTAGCGCTCTTGAGAGAAGAGCCGGCTATTTATCAGTCAAGTTTGATGAAGGCGCAGCAATGGCTCGAAGATTACTTTGACCTGAATGAGGGCGCCAGCCAATTAGTTGAGCAGTTGTCGCAATTGGAACAGCAAAATGTGGTTCAGCAGTTGCCAGATATTTCAGGCGGGCTCGAGGCACTAAGAGACTATATCGATAGCTGGCATAAACGCCATACTGTGAAGGGTGTGGATCAACAGGATGGAGAGCTGTAGTGAGAAGGTTGCTCTTGATTGTTGCATTGATCACGGTGGTTGGTGGCCTGGTAGCTTGGCAAATGCAGCAGAGCAGCGGCTATGTCTTGATCTCTTTTGATAACTACACGGTAGATATGAGCCTGTGGACGCTACTGCTATTAGTTTTTGTGTTTTGGCTAGTTGCGCGTTTTTTAAAGTATGTGTTTAGGTTGCTCGTTGAGCCGGGGCAACATTTTTTTAAAAGTCGTGCCTCCATGCGTCAACAGCGTTACCGTAAGCGCACGGCTAGAGGCTTGTTGCAGTTTTCCGAAGGCCGTTGGTCTAAGGCGCGAAAAAGCCTGAGGCAGTCAGCAAAATATTCCGAAATGCCATTGATCAATTATCTGGCAGCTGCCAATGCAGCTTATGAGTTGGGCGATAAAGAAGATGCTAACCTATTGTTGCTAAGAGCTGAGGAAGCTACTGCAGATGGTGGCTTGGCCATTGGCCTGGCACAGGCAAAAATGTATTTGAACGATGAAAGATATGAGGAGGCGCTTGCTATTCTTCAGCGCTTGCATCAGGACGTACCTGAACACCTTTTGGTGTTGCGTTTATTGGAGAAGGCTTACCGTGCCTTAAGGGATTGGCAAAACCTCGCAAAGTTGTTGCCTGACATTCGACGATTTAAAGTCTATGACAAGCCGGCTCAGATGAAGCTTGAGGCTGAAGTTTATTCTTCATTAATTTCAGATCTTGGTTTCCGGGCAAAAGGCCGGAACGGAAAAGCTGGCGAGCCCGGAAGCGAAAAAGAAAATATTGAAGCGCTGCTTCACTTGTGGCACGAAATGCCTCGAGGTATTAAGGCGAACCAGCAGGTTATCCTCTCTTATATATCCAGCCTTCATCAATTAGGTGAGTCTGTTCAGGCTGAAAATCTTTTGCGTAAAGCGCTTAAGTCCAGTTGGAATGATGCCATGGTAAGACTTTATGGCATTGTGCGTGGCCCTGATTCACAAAAACAGCTTCTAACTGCCGAGGGTTGGCTTCGTGGGCGCCCTAATGACCCAGAGTTAATGTTGGCACTAGGTAGGCTAAGTCTGCGAAATCAGTTATGGGGTAAAGCGAGAGATTACCTTGAGAGCTCTCTAGCCTTAAAAGCTCAGCCTGATACCTATGCCGAATTGGCTGGGTTGATGATGCAGTTAGGTGAGCATAAAAAAAGTGTTGAGTACTATCAGCAGGGGTTGAAGCTAAGCACTATTGGCTAGCCTTTATTAAGGAGCAAGTCGCTATGTGGCTAGGCTTGGTGGAGAAATGATATTGCATAAAAAAGGCGCCTAAAAGGCGCCTTTTTCAATGTCGTTAATAATTAGAGCTGTGGGCCCGCACTGAGAACACTTTCAGAAACATCAAATTTCTGGATGTTTTCAACGAACAGCTTGGTCAACTTGGCGGCCTGCTCATCATAAGCTGCCTTGTCTTCCCATGTGTTGCGCGGGTTCAAGTAGCTACTGTCAACACCGGGAACACTTTTTGGTATATCAAGATTGATACCGGGTAATTTGACTGTTTCTACATTTTCCAGATCACCGGATTGAATCGCTGCAATAATTCCTCGGGTGACGGGGATAGGGAAGCGTGATCCGGCGCCGCCTGGTGCGCCTGAGCCACCAGTCCAGCCAGTATTAACCAAGTAGACTCGGCTACTGAAGTCTTCGATGTGCTTCATTAGCAGCTCGGCATAAACGTTTGCAGGGCGAGGCATGAAGGGTGCACCAAAACAAGTAGAGAAGGCCAGGTTTATTCCTGCAGCGCCACCCATTTCAGTGGAGCCAACACGGGCTGTGTAGCCACTGAGGAAGTGGTAGGCGGCAGCTTCCTTGGATAGGATTGAGACAGGAGGCAATACACCTGAAACATCACAGGTTAGGAAGATAACGTTCTTGGGTTCTCCGGCACGGTTTTGTTCACTTCGCATCTCCACATGTTCCAGTGGGTAGCTGCAGCGACCGTTTTCGGTCAGGCTGGTGTCGTCGTAGTCTGCGGTACGATTTTCATCGATAACCACATTCTCGACAATGGCACCAAAACGAATAGCATCCCAGATAACGGGTTCATTTTTCTGGCTCAGATTGATGGTTTTTGCGTAGCAGCCACCTTCCATATTGAACACAGCGCCTTTAGCCCAGCCGTGTTCATCATCTCCAATCAGGTAGCGCTCAGGGTCGGCAGATAGCGTAGTTTTTCCCGTACCTGATAAGCCAAAGAATAAGCAAACATCGCCAGCTTTGCCTACGTTGGCGGCACAGTGCATTGGCATAACGTCTTTTTCTGGGAGCAGAAAGTTCTGTACAGAGAACATGGCTTTCTTCATTTCCCCGGCATATTTCAGTCCGGCGATTAGAACTTTACGTTGACCAAAGTTGATGATGCCCACAGCGTCGCTGTTGGTGCCGTCTCTCTCTGGGTCGCAAACAAAGTTGGCTGCATGAATAATTTTCCATGGCTCTTTGTTCGAGGGGTTATATTTTTCCGGACGGATAAACATGTTGCGACCAAACAAATTATGCCAGGCAGTCTCAGTGGTGACTTTGACCGGCAGATAGTGTTCAGGGTCTTGCCCAACATGAAGGTGGGAAATATAGCGGTCTTGCTCAGCAAGATGCGTTTCAACGCGGTCCCACAAAGCATTAAATTTGTCTTGAGGGAAGGGGCGGTTTACTGAGCCCCAGTTAATTTCATCTTGGCTGCTTGGCTCTTCTACAATAAATCGGTCGGCAGGTGAACGACCAGTGCGGTTGCCAGTGACAGTTAGGAGGGCCCCAGTATCAGTGAGGTGCCCTTCACCATTTTTTAGTGCCAGCTCTATAAGATCAGCAGGGCACAGGTCAGTGTATACATTCACAGCAGAGTCTTCGATTTGCGTCATCAGTTTTGGTCCTGTCAGGATGGTTCTGTTCGTTTTGTGTGTTGGTTCTGTTGGGTTTCTACGCCCTGCTGGGCAAAAGGGTGGCAATTATGCCAGAAAAATATCCACTAGTGGAGCATTGGAGGGTTTTCTCCAAAGAGTTTTTCAATATCTTCCCGACTGAAGCGATATTGTTGGTGGCAAAATTGACAATTTATGGAAATGAAACCCTGTTCTTCGATGATGCTGTCTAGCTCTTCGTGACCTAGTGAGAGAAGTACCTCGCCAAAACGCCCCTCTGAACAACTGCAGAAGAACTGTATTGGGCTGGGGCTAAATAAACGCAATTTGTCCTGATGAAATAAACGATAGAGCTGATCTTCGTGGCTGAGTGTTAATTGTTCTTCAGCCGTGATGGTGTCAGCTAGGTTTGTGGTGTGCTCCCAAAGCGCTTGGTTCTCTTCCTTGTTGAGTTCAAGCTGGGTGGGGAGAGCTTGGAGCAATAACCCGGCTGCTCTGGGTGGGATGGTTTGAATGTCAGCACTTAACCAGATGCGTGTGGCCAGCTGCTCTGATCGTGTGAAGTAGTCTTCCAGACATTTGGCCAGCGAACCTGACTCGAGGGTAACGATACCTTGGTAGCGCTCACCTTTGTTGGGGTCAATGGTTAGCGTCAGGGTGCCCTTGCCGATAAGAGACGTCAGGGAAGCGTTGATTTCGTAGGACTGGTTGGGGTCAAATTGTGCAATGGCTCGCAGGTTGTGGTGGCGTGTGCAGTCAGCCATGATTAAAGATAATGGCCCAGAACCTTGGGCTTGAAGGGTGATTACACCATCAAACTTTAAGGTCGCACTAAGTAGCCCTGCGGCAGCGAGAAACTGTCCCAGTAAGTGTTGGATAGCCTCGGGGTAGTCGCCATTAGCAAGAACATCCCGGTAGCTTTTCTCCAGCGTCAGTATTTCACCGCGTATATCTGAGTGTTCGAAGATAAAGCGCTGGAGATGGTCTGTGTGCGACATGGTGCATGTTCCTGGTGCTGTAAAAACGGTGTGTGAACTTTAATCTACTTATCGAGAGAGTGTTGGGGGCTTGTGAATAGATACAGGTTTTACATACCTGAATTATACCGTGCCTAGATAAGCATTTTAGCGTTATGTGCAGTGTTTAGTGATTTCGCCTTCTAGCTGTTGGGCGCGTTGTTCGCGCTGTTCTTCAGTGACTATGATTTCATTGCCCTGGGCGTCTTCAAAATATACCCGGCCTTTTAGTACCTTCAGATTGTACTTGGCTTGATCGCACGCTCTTTTTGTAATTTGATCTTGACGACGTTGTTGTACTTTTTGTTGACGGTGATAGTTTTGTTCTTCCGGTGTTTCACCTTGAAATATCAGCTGTAACTTTTTAGTTTCTTCGCTGCTTGCATCACGATTGATTGGAGGCATAGTCTGGGATACCTCTTCCGATAAGGTGCTGTCTTCTGGTGGTTGATCAGAAAAGTGTATTTTTCCATCAGTATCGGTCCAGCGATATATCTCTGATTGGACTGTTGGTATGAAAATTAATAGGCTAATAGCAATGAAGGCTCTCATGATTGATTTTCTTCCTTGAATCGGTGTATTTGCCGTCGTTGTTTTTTGTTAGGGCGTTGATCTTGAAATAACGAAGATTGGTTCGATGCCTTTCGTTCAGCCGTGCGCTGTTCTCTCAAGGTGATACTCTCGGCTGTTTCTCGATACAGTTTCTCTGCGTCGCTGGCGCCACGGCGTTGATCAGATAAATTGTCGACAATAATGGTTTGTTCATCCCAGCCACGCCGGACTTTGATGGCCATTCCTACGGTTATTTCTTTGCTGGGCTTTGCACGCTGGCCATCAATATGTATTTTTCCTCCCTCAATAGCAGCTTTTGCCAGGGCCCGTGTTTTAAAAAAACGGGCTGCCCATAACCACTTGTCCAGTCGTACCTTTTGGTCGCTCATCTTGTCTTTACCCATTGGGTAGAATCTCGTCAAAGTGAGTGATGGTCTGAAATTCTTTTACAACCTTTGGGCTCAGCTTGCTATCAGGTTGGTTAATTCCAAGGAGATGATTTATGCCGTATTTTTGTGCTGAATGCAGAACATCTATCGAGTCGTCAATGAACAGGGTTCGAGTGGGATCGAAATATTCCCACTTTGATAGCATCTGCCAGAATTGCTGTGATTCTTTTGGGTGGCCAAATTCATGCGATGAATAAATTTTGTCCAGCAGTTTATCAATGCCGGTTGCGGAGAGCTTCAGCTCAAGGCTGTGTGGATGAGCGTTAGTGATGAGTATTCGTTGCTTGCCTGATGATCCGAGTTGCTGAAGAAATGCCTGTACGAATGGGCGTTCTTGTATCAGGTGGTGAATTTCCTCTTTCAGCTGGCGAATGTTCACGGAAAGCTCATTAGACCAGTATTCTAAGCAATACCACTCTAGCGTGCCGCGTTTCTCATTGAAACGGCGATGTAATTCTCTGGTGGAGCTGTCTGGGCAGAGGCCGTGATGTTCCGCGTAACGTCTTGGTAGGTGGGTTAGCCAGAAGAAATTGTCAAAATGTAAGTCTAGCAGGGTGCCATCCATGTCCAGCAGGACTGTATCTATGTTATTCCAGTCAATCTTCACGGGCCCAACTTCGCTGTAATGTAATGAAGGGTTTTACTTTTGGTTCGTTAGATGCTCTTAGTATGCCTGCATAGTTGACGATATTGAAGAAGGTGGTATCGCCAGACATCGGTGGCTGATACCCCTTCCAATATTGATAGCGCATATAGCTAGAATAGGTCTTCGGGGCGTGTTGAGTCAGATGGATTGTTGGTGTTTATCAGTGGGTTGGTCTCTGCCATTGGCGGTACATATTCTTTGCGGAAAATCTCAAACATAGCGTCGGTGTATTCTGGGCCAACCCTCAAACCTGTTTTTGGGTCGATTCTCACCATGACAATGCCTTCTGGTTGTGGATTGATAATTTCCTGTTTTCCGGCCAACGCTACTTTCATGAAATCAATCCATATGGGCAGTGCTGCTGAGCCGCCGTATTCACCGCGGCCAAGTAGTAGGTTCTGATCAAAGCCGAGCCAAGCAGTAGATACCATATGCGGACTGTAGCCGGAGAACCAGGCATCTCTTGGTCCATTTGTAGTCCCCGTTTTCCCTCCTATATCAGATCTCTTTAGTACCCGGGCGCGCCTACCGGTTCCCTTCTTGATGACATCCTTAAGAATGGAATCAATAAGGTAGGCGACCCTAGGTTCGATGACTCTGGGGGCTACTGGAAGCTCCAGCGAAACCGGCAGCTGTTCGGGAATATTCTTATTATCTTTTGACACTGAGTCTGGGTTCAGGGTTGTTTGTGGTTCTGTTTCTGGGGGCGTCATTGCTAGTGGTGATGTCGGGTCTGGTTTGGGTGCAGCCATTTCATTATGGGCGTCGGTGGGCGGGTTGTCCTGCGTATTTTCGCAGGTATGGCAAACCGTTAATGGCGCGGCCTGATAAATCAGATTGCCCTGGGCATCCTCAATTCTGTCGATCAGATAAGGTTCAACATAATAGCCGCCATTGGCTAGAATCGCGTAGCCTGATGCAATCTCGATAGGCGTGACTGCGTGACTGCCTAGAGCTAATGATAAATCTCTGGGTAGCGCTGCCCCGTTAAACCCAAAGCGCTCTATGCCGTCGATGGCTTTGTTGATTCCCAGGCTACGCAGTATTCGGATTGATATTAGGTTTCGGGATTTGTAGAGCGCCTCTCTAAGTCGTGTTGGCCCGTAAAATTTTCCGCCGTCATTTTCCGGGCGCCATGTGTTTTCCAGTAGTTTGTCTTCAAAAACTACTGGGGCGTCGTTGATGAGGCTGGCGGTGGTAAAACCGTTTTCTAGCGCGGTGGTATAAATGAAGGGTTTGAAATTGGAGCCTGGTTGTCTTTTTGCTTGAGTGATTCGGTTGAAGTGGCTTTGGTTAAAGTCGAATCCGCCTACCAGGGCTTGGATTCCGCCATTCTGAGGGTTGAGTGCGACAATGGCTGCTTGAGCCTTGGGTAGCTGGCTTAGTTTCCAAGTGTCAGATTTTTTTTGGATGCGGATTAGGTCTCCAATGCTAAATAATTCTTCGGCAGATTTAATAGGAGCTGAGCGGCTGTTGGGGCTGTTGTATCGACGAAGCCCTTTTAGCCCGTTTTCCCAGGGTATTTCAACGGCATCGCCTGATGCCAGTTGTACGATAAGGGACTGCGCACCGACGTTGGTGATGATGGCTGGAGCAAGGTTGCCATAGGTGGGAGCTTCCTTGAGGGCGGACATCCATTCTTCTCGGTTTAAAATTTGATTTTCAGGGCCGCGGTACCCGTGTCGGCTGTCGTATGCTATCAGTCCATCCTGAACGGCTTTTTGGGCGGCGTGTTGCAGTTGGCTATTAACCGTCGTATAGACTCTGTAGCCGTCCATGTAGGCGTCTTGCCCAATCATGTCCAAAACTTCTTTGCGGGCAATTTCTGATACATAGGGAGCGTCCAGCTCAACCTTATATCCGTGGTAGTTGGCTGTCACGGGCTCTGCTTTGGCTGTGGCATATGTTTCTGGGTCGATATGGTGTAAGTCCAGCATCCGTTTAAGAATCCAGTTGCGACGAATCAGTGCGCGGTCTGGATTGGCGATGGGGTTGTAGGCTGAAGGCGCTTTTGGCAGTCCTGCGATCATTGCTAGCTGGGCAAGGCTTAGCTCTTTGATGGATTTACCATAATAAACGAGAGCGGCGGCTTCTATGCCGTAGGCTCGGTTACCTTGGTATATCTTATTCGCGTATAGGGTGAGAATTTCTTCTTTGCTAAGTTCTTCCTCTATGCGAAGGGCTAGCAGTATTTCATTAAATTTTCTGCTGAAGGTTTGTTTTCGAGTCAGGAAAAAGTTTCGGGCAACCTGCATCGTTATAGTGCTGCCGCCAGTTTTTATTTCGCCAGAGGTGATTAATTGAGAGGCTGCACGTAGCAGGCCTGAGACATCGACGCCGCCATGGCGATAAAACCTGTCGTCCTCTGCCGAGAGCAAGGCGCTGATGTATAAGGGAGGCATGTCTTCAAAGGTTATTGGGGTGCGTCGTTTTTCGCCAAATTCTCCGATAAGTTGTGAATCTTGTGAATAGATTCTCAAAGGTGTTTGAAGTTTTGTCTCTCTAAGGCTTTCAACGGAGGGTAATTTAGGGCTAAGGTATAGGTACAGGCTGCCTGTCACAATGAGGGTGCCACCTATTGAGAGGAGGGTGGTCCAGAATATGAAGCTTAATATTTTACGAAAGATTTTTTTCATGGCTCAGCCGTCTTATGTCAGCGTGCTATTATAGGGTTAAAAAAAGCGTGGGTGCACCACTTGCAAACCTGCGGGAAATAGTTAAAGTTGTAAGTTAGTTGCTTTGCGTAACATAGGGAAAAGAAAACAAAAATGGGAATTTTCAGTTTTCTCGATCAGCAACCCAGGAGTCTGCTGGGGTTAGATATCAGCTCCTCGGCAGTTAAGTTGCTTGAGATTAGTAGAAGTGGCAGCCGCTACAAGGTAGAAAGTTATCTAGTTCGTCCTCTCCCGCCGAATACGGTTGTGGAAAAAAACATCAACGATGTCGAGGCGCTTGCTGATACCATTCGCAAAGTGGTCAGTCAATCCAGAGCTAAAGCCAAAGATGCCGCAGTAGCAGTTTCTGGTTCATCGGTGATTACAAAAGTCATTGAGATGCCATCTGAGTTAAACGATCAAGCACTGGAGACTCAAATAGCTCTGGAGGCAGATCAATATATCCCTTACCCCCTTGACGAAGTCGCTCTTGACTTCGAGGTGATAGGGCCGTCTGAAAATAATCCAGAGCAGGTAGATATTCTGCTGGCAGCGTGTCGATCAGAGAACGTTGATTCCAGAGCAGAGGCACTTGAGATGGCTGGGTTAAACCCTAAAGTCGTCGATGTGGAGGTGTTTGCTGTTGAGCGAGCATTTGAGCTGTTGTCCAATCAGCTAGAAGAGCTGGGTGACCAAGTGATTGCTATTGCAGACATTGGCGCAACTATGCTGACTCTCAGTGTATTGGTTAATGGCAAGACCGTGTATACCCGGGAGCAGTTATTTGGGGGTAAGCAGGTCACTGAAGAAATCCAGCGACGTTATGGTCTTTCTCTTGAGGAAGCTGGCCAGGCTAAGAAGCAGGGTGGGCTGCCTGAGGATTATGTTTCTGAGGTGCTGGAGCCATTTAAAGAGGCGTTGGTTCAGCAGATCTCTCGCTCACTACAGTTTTTCTTCTCATCCAGTCAATACAATTATATTGATCAGCTGATTATGGCAGGGGGTGTTTCTGCTATGGATGGCTTGCGTGATGAGGTGGAGGAGAAATTGGGCTTGCCTACCATGATTGCAAATCCGTTTGCCGATATGGAGGTGTCTAATAAGGTAAATGCAGTTGCACTCAGCAACGATGCGCCAGCAATGTTGATTGCGGCAGGGCTGGCATTGAGGGGGTTGGAATAGCATGGCCAAGATTAATTTACTCCCTTGGCGCGAAGCTTATCGCACCGAAAAGAAAAAAGAATTTTTAAGTTTGCTGGTGGCGGTGTTAATTGCCGCTGTGCTGACTGTGTTTGGGTGGGATAGGGTAGTTAATTATCAGATCGAGACTCAAAATAATCGCAATCAGTTGCTGACTAGCGAAATTGCTAAGCTGGATAAGCAGGTCGCTGAGATCAAGGAATTAAAAAAGCGTCGCCAAGGTTTACTTGATCGCATGCAGGTTATTCAGGAGCTTCAGGGTAATCGGCCTGAGATCGTCAAAATTTATGACGAGTTTGTTCGGGCTGTTCCCGATGGCGTGTATTTTACCAAGATGACACGTAAGGATAATCAGATCTCTCTTGTCGGTTATGCCGAATCAAATAACCGCGTATCGTCTCTAATGCGTAGGCTTGACGCTTCCTATAAATTTACGGAGCCAAACTTGACCAAGGTTCAAGCAAATGATGCATTGGGTGAAGACGGTAGTCAGTTTGAAATGCGAATCAAAATCATAAATTCTACGGTTGACTCCGTGTCAGATGAGCTAGCTGAGGGAGATGCGTGATGGCGATGTCGGATTCCTTGCAGCAGTTGAAGAACTTTGATTTTGCTGAGCTTGACGTTGAAAGTGTTGGCGTTTGGCCTCTTCCTCTTAGAGTGTTTATCTTTGTGGTGGCCTTTTCTTTGGTTTTGGCGGGCGCATATTATTTTCATGTCAAAGACCTTGATGCCACGTTAAATATGGCAAAGTCGAAAGAGGTTCAGCTGAAGAAAACATTTGAAGATAAAGCTTTTCAGGCCGCAAATCTTGAGAAATATCGAGCGCAGATGGTAGAGGTGGAAAAGTTATTTGGTGCTCTTTTGGCTCAATTACCAAGTGATACAGAAGTGCCGGGGCTTCTTGAAGATATTACGGAGATTGGTGGTGGTTCAAGTCTCAACATAACCACGATTAGCTTGCAGCCTGAGCGCGCTGCAGAATTTTATGTTGAGCTTCCTATCAAGATTGTCGCCGAGGGGGGCTATCACGATGTCGGTGCCTTTATCAGTGGGGTCGCAGGCTTGCCTCGAATTGTGACTCTGCATAATTATAGTCTGACATCGAAAGATAAAGGCGGGCTGTTGGGCTTTGAGGTCGAAGCTAGAACATACCGCTATAAGACACAGGATGATTGAGTAATGACAAAGATAATCAACTTGTTTTCTGTTGTTCTTGGTGTGGTTTTGATTTCTGGCTGTGCAGGCAAAGGGCAGCACGATGATCTTCAACGTTTTATGGCTGATACCAAAGCAAAACCTGCCGGAGAGATAGAGCCTCTGCCTGCCTTTCGCGCCTATAAAACCTTTAGTTATGGTGCTGTGGCAATGCGTAGCCCATTTGATCCACCTTTGGCTTTGGCTGTGGGTGATACGGTCACTGGCAAGGACAAGGTTCAGGCACCAGATGAAACGCGCAAGAAGGAATATTTGGAAGGGTTCAATTTTGCGGCGCTTTCAATGGTTGGCGTTTTATCAAAAAACGGTCAGGTATGGTCGCTAATTGATGATGGCAATGGTGGTATACATCGTGTCACTGTTGGCAACTATATGGGAAAAAACCACGGACGTATTACTTCGGTAACTGCAACGAAAGCAGATGTAATTGAAACTGTACCCGATGGTAAGGGAAATTGGGTTGAACGCCCGCGTACCCTGGCTTTGAATGAGAAGGACTAACAAAGATGTTTGGGGAAACTGAGATGAAAGGGTATCTGAAGAAGAGTTTATTAATACTGGCCGGCTGGGGTGCTTGCCTTGGGGCTTCTTCGCAGGTTTATGCCCAGGTGTTGCTTGAGGGTATTAGCTTTGCAACGTTGCCAGGTGCAAAGTTTGAAGTGAGGATGGCCTTTTCAGATACGCCGCCCAGTCCAGAAGGTTATACGATTGAAAACCCGGCCAGAATTGTTCTTGATCTGCCGGGTGTGGAAAGTACTTTAGAGCAGAAAAAACACGCCCTGTCATTTGAGAATGCCAGAAGTGCGGTAGTTTTAAGTACATCTGATCGCACTCGCTTGATATTGAATATGCTTGAGATGGCACCGTATGAAACGCGGACCGAAGGTAATGTTCTAACGGTTTTGGTCGGTGGAGATGGTAACGTCACTTATCAAAAGCAAGCATCAATGGTTGCTGCGACTTCAACAGCCGATAATAAAGTTAATGCGGCTGAATCGAGTATTACCGATGTCGACTTCCGGCGTGGAGAGCAGGGAGAAGGCCTGATATCTATTGAATTGTCTAATCCGTCTGCCAGTGTCGATATCTCACAGGTAGGCAGTGATATAAAATTGAGTTTTTTCCGCACTGAGTTGCCAAAGTCTCTAGACCGGCGCTTGGATGTGGTTGATTTCGCTACACCCGTGAAGGAGGTCGATGCTAGTTATAATGGTTCTACTACCGTGGTATCAGTGAGTGCTGCCGGTGAGTATGACTATATGGCGTATCAAGCGGATAACCAGTATGTCGTTAGTGTAAAACCACTAACCCAAGATGAATTGGAAGAGAAAAAGGCTAAATTTGCCTATGTAGGGGAAAAGCTCTCCCTAAATTTTCAGGATATTGAAATTAGGTCTGTGCTTCAGCTGATTGCGGACTTCACCGAACTGAACCTGGTCGCCAGTGATACAGTTTCTGGAAGTATCACTCTCCGTCTCGAAAATGTTCCATGGGATCAGGCTCTCGATATTGTCTTAAAAGCGAAAGGCTTAGATAAAAGGCAAGAAGGTAATGTGTTGTTGGTTGCTCCGGCGGTTGAAATTGCCGAGCGTGAGCGTTTGCAGGTAGAGGCCAACAAGCAGCTACAGGAGCTCGCTCCGCTACGTACCGAATTTATCAGAATAAAATATGCCGATGCGACAGAACTGTTTGAACTATTTGATGAAGACAGTAGCGGTAGCGGTGGCGGCGGTAGTGGAGACCGGGCTGCGACTTCGAGTATTTTGTCTGAGCGGGGCTCCGCTATAGTAGATGACCGAACAAATACAATCATTTTGACCGATACTGAAGATAAAATTTTAGAGTTCAAGCGCTTTATTGATCAAATTGATATTCCTATCAGGCAGGTTTTGATTGAGGCGCGGATTGTTATCGCCAATACTGACTTTAGGAAGGAGATAGGTACTCGGTGGGGTATTGCTGGTACAAAAGATTCAGGGAAGGTGGGTTTCGGCGGCTCTAGAGATGTGCTGGATAGTGAGCCGGGTAGTCCTGCTGATTTTTTCCTGGCGGGTGGAACGCTTGACACCTCTGAGACATTGGCGGTAGATCTGGGGGTGGTAAATCCAACAGGAAGTTTTGCGATTGATTTAATTACAGATAATACGCTAATAGATCTTGAACTCAGTGCGCTCGAGAACGAGGGCTCTGGTGAGATTGTTTCTCAGCCAAAAGTATTGACGGGCGATAAGCAAAAAGCGGTGATCAAAACAGGTACAGAAATTCCGTACCAAGAAGCAAGTTCAAGTGGGGCCACTAATATTGAGTTTAAGGAAGCCGTTCTTAAGCTTGAGGTGACACCGCAGATTACCCCTGATGGTCGGGTTGTTATGGATTTAATTGTTGCTCAAGACTCTGTGGGTGATTTGTTGCCAACAGGGGAGCCAGTGATTGACGTGACTCAGATTGAAACCCAGGCAATAGTTGGCGATGGGCAAACGTTGGTTCTTGGAGGTCTGTTTCAGATGCAAACAGATACCCAGCAAGACAAGGTGCCTTTTTTAGGCGATGTTCCGTATTTGGGTCGCCTTTTCAGGCATGACACTAATGTGAATGAGAAACGTGAGATTCTTATCTTCATCACGCCCAAAATCATTGATGAAGCTCTTCTTGATTAATGTATAAAAATAACAATATCTTTCTTGTCGGCCCCATGGGGGCTGGCAAGACAACAATTGGTCGGTTTTTAGCAAATAGCTTGGATCTTGAGTTTGTTGATTTAGATACTGAGATTGAGCAGCGTTGTGGTGCTAATATTCCGTGGATCTTTGATGTGGAAGGTGAGGAAGGTTTCAGAAAACGTGAAGCTCAGCTTCTTGATGAGGTCACACTTAAGAAAGGTATACTCCTTGCCACTGGAGGCGGGGCGGTTCTTGCGGAGAAGAATAGAAAAATCCTTAAGGAAAGAGGTTACGTCGTATACCTAAGTGCATCTGTGGATCAACTTCTAGAAAGAACGGCGCATGATAAAAATCGTCCGTTGTTGCAGGTAGACAATCCCCGTGCTGTTATCGAGTCGCTGATCTCTGATCGTGATCCGCTATATCGAGATGTATCAGATTTAGTGGTTATGACGGAAAGAAGGCGGCCGCAGCTAGTGGCAGAAGAAATTGTCGATGAGGTTTATCATCAAATGCGCTGATGCAGCCCCTGCTTAAATTAGTTAACAATAGATATTCAACAGCAGAACTCCAACAGTAGAAGAACCATCGTGAAAACTATTAAAAAGCTCACAGTTGATTTGGGAGAGCGAAGCTATCCAATATTAATTGGTGAAGACTTGTTGCAGTCCCCAAATGTATTTTCGCCTTATATTCATGGTAAGCAGATACTCGTTGTTACTAATGAAACGATTGCGCCTTTATATTTGCAGTCGGTTGTTGATAGTTTGTCAGCTTATCAGGTAGATGTTGTCGTTTTACCGGATGGAGAAGAGTACAAGACCATCGAAACGTTGGGCGCTATCTTTGATCAGTTGTTGCTGAAATCGCACAATCGAACCACTACCCTGATTGCACTTGGTGGAGGCGTCGTTGGCGATATGACTGGGTTTGCAGCGGCCTGTTATCAGCGCGGCGTCAATTTTATTCAGGTTCCTACCACCCTTCTGTCTCAAGTGGATTCTTCTGTAGGGGGAAAAACTGCTGTAAATCATCCAAAAGGCAAAAACATGATCGGTGCCTTTTACCAGCCTCAGTGTGTTATTGCCGATACTTCAACATTAAATACTTTGGACGATAGGCAGCTGCGTGCAGGTTTGGCAGAAGTGATCAAGTATGGATTGATTGCTGATGCAGAGTTTTTTTTCTGGCTTGAAGATAATGTCGATGATTTGTTAAAGAGAAATTCGGCCGCATTGGCATATGCTATTGAATGCTCCTGTCAAAATAAAGCCAAGATTGTGAGTCAGGATGAGCGAGAAGGTGGGATTAGAGCAATACTCAACCTTGGTCATACCTTTGGGCACGCCATTGAAACGGCGCAATCCTACAAAGATTGGTTGCATGGTGAGGCCATAGCCGCTGGAATGATAATGGCTGCCGAGCTTTCTTGTGCGATGGGTTGGATTTCAAGCGAAGATGTCGATAGAACACGAGAGCTATTTCTCCGTTGTGACCTGCCTGTGACGCCACCAGCCATCATGACGCATCAAAAGTTTGTTGAATTAATGGCTGTTGATAAAAAAGTAATGGATGGGTCGCTCCGTCTTGTTCTGCTGAAAGCTATCGGGCACGCAGAAGTGACTGCCAATTTTGATCATGAGAAGTTGTCTGATATATTGAGATTTTACGATTAGGTACTATTTCAGGATAGATGCTTGTCGGTTTCTTTGCCTATAAAAGGTACTTTTTGTCCTTTAGATGTTTGTGGCGTTGGCTACTGATGTGTAAAATGTCCCTCCTTTTGCGCCTACACTCCTAGCTTTAAAGGTTTTTGGTAGTGTAACTTATTGTTTTTTATTTGTTTTTTTACCTAGAGTCTTATTATGTCGACTGGCCTCTACCGGTTAGATGAATTCAAAGATAATTGTGGTTTCGGCCTGATTGCTCATATCAAGGGGCGGGCTAGCCATCGTTTGCTGGAAACTGCAATTGAAGCATTAACCTGCATGACCCACCGGGGTGGCATTGCCGCTGATGGTAAGACGGGTGATGGCTGTGGTTTATTGTTGCAAAAGCCGGATGGCTTTATGCGCCAGATAGCGGCAGAAAACTTTTCTGTCGAACTACCTGAGTTATATGCCATTGGTTCAGTGATGTTGAGCCAAGATACAGCCTTGATCCAACACTCAAAAAAGGTGATGTCTGAAGCGTTGTCTGCTCAGGGTTTATCTGTTGTCGGTTGGCGTGAAGTGCCAACTGACAATGAATGCCTGGGTGAGATTGCACTTAAAGCCCTGCCGGTGATTGAGCAGGTGTTTGTGACTTCAGATGATCTAAATGAGCAGCAATTTAATGCTCGTTTATTTATCGCCAAACGTAAGGCTGAAATTGCCCTTGCTGAAGATCCTGCGTTCTATATTGCCAGTTTGGCTACGAATGTCGTCAGCTATAAAGGGCTGATGATGCCCGTGGATTTGCCAAAATTTTACTTGGACTTGGCAAATCCGGCGTTAGAAACAGCAATCTGTGTGTTCCACCAGCGGTTTTCTACCAATACTGCTCCACGGTGGCCCCTGGCTCAACCATTCAGAATGTTGGCGCATAACGGGGAAATCAACACGATACCCGGAAACCGTAACTGGTCTGTGGCGCGAACCCCTAAACTGGTATCGCCCTTACTGCCAGATTTGCAAGAAATAACCCCCATTGTTAATCGCACTGGTTCAGATTCATCAAGCTTGGATAATATGCTTGAGGTTTTAGTTGCTGGTGGGATGGATCTACATAAAGCGGTGCGCCTACTGGTGCCGCCCGCTTGGAATAATATTCCGGATTTTGGCCCTGATGAGAAGGCCTTCTTTGAATATATGTCCATGCATATGGAGCCTTGGGATGGCCCGGCAGGTTTGGTTATCACCGATGGTCGCTATGCAGTTTGCACTCTAGATAGAAATGGTTTGAGGCCCTCCCGCTGGGTTCTAACCGATGACGATATTATTACTGTGGCCTCTGAGGTTGGTGTTTATAGCTACCAGCCGAGCAGCGTAGTTGCCAAAGGTCGGCTTGGCCCTGGTGATATGCTGTCTATCGATACTCAGACAGGATCTATTCTCAATGCCGAGGATGTAGATAAGCAGCTGGCATCCGAGAACCCATACCAGGAATGGTTGCGTGATGGTGCAGTAAAAATCATGTCTACCATGGGTGATGAGAGCTTTGAGGTAGAAGGTGCCACAACCCGAGACCAGATACATAAATACATGAAAATGTATTTAGCCTCTCAAGAAGAGCGAGACCAAGTCATCAGGCCGCTTGCTGAAGGTGGTCAGGAAGCCGTAGGCTCTATGGGTGACGATACTCCAATGGCGGTGCTCTCTAGTAAGCACCGATCACTCTATGATTACTTTAGGCAGCAATTTGCCCAGGTTACCAATCCGCCAATCGACCCGTTGCGCGAGACATTGGTCATGTCTTTGCAAGTCCAGCTAGGGCGCGAGCGCTGTATCTTTAACGAGTCAGATGAGCATGGTTGTCGAATAAACCTTAACAGCCCGGTACTGTCCCCACGTAAGTACTACGCGTTAAAAAATAATGGGTTGCAAGATTACCAAGTTAAAAAATTCAGTGTTAATTATGACCCAGAAAAAATCAGCTTAAAGCAGGCAATTAAGACTCTCTGTCAGGAGGTAGAAACTGAGGTTAATGCCGGCATTGTATGCTGTATTTTGTCTGATTCTGATCTTCAGATAGGTAAGCTTCCAATACCAATGCTGATGGCTGTGGGTGCAGTTCACCACCATTTGATTTCTGTGGGGTTGCGCTGTGATGCGAACATCATCGCGAGTACGGCATCAGCCCGTGACTCACACCAGATAGCCACACTGATTGGCTGCGGTGCCTCAGCTGTGTATCCCTTCCTTAGCTATCATATTATTTCCGACTTGATTAATTCGGGCGAATTACTGAGCGATCTGGACACAGCCTTTAAAAATTATCGCAAAGGTATCAATAAAGGGCTGCTTAAAATTCTTTCGAAAATGGGTATCTCCACGATTGCTTCATATCGCGGTGCTCAGCTCTATGAAATTATTGGCCTTGCTTCAGAAGTCGTTGATTTGTGTTTTGCCGATACTCCAAGTCGTATCAAGGGTGCAGAATTTAGCGATCTGGAAAAAGATCAGCAGCAGTTAGCTAAAGAAACCTGGAGCGAGCGCAAGCCAGTAAGCCCGGGTGGCTTGCTGAAATATGTTCACGGCCAGGAATACCACGCATTTAATCCAGATGTAATACAAGCGCTGCATCGCTCAGTTCAGCATGGTGACTATGCTGCTTGGCATGACTACGCCGCATTGGTCAACGAGCGCCCTGTGACCACGCTAAGAGATTTGCTCAAGATCCGCGATGATATCAAGCCCATGCCTTTGTCAGAGATTGAGCCTGTCGAGAATATCCTGAAGCGCTTTGATTCGGCTGGTATGTCTCTGGGTGCTCTATCACCGGAGGCCCATGAAGCCTTGGCCGAGGCAATGAATAGTCTTGGCGGCCGCTCCAACTCAGGTGAAGGTGGAGAAGACCCGGTTCGTTACGGTACGGTTAAGGTTTCTAAGATCAAGCAGGTTGCCTCAGGTCGCTTTGGTGTGACGCCCCACTACCTGTCTAGTGCTGAAGTTATCCAAATTAAAGTAGCGCAGGGTGCAAAGCCTGGTGAGGGTGGTCAGCTACCTGGCGGCAAAGTTAATGATCTGATTGCACGTCTTCGTTATTCGGTGCCTGGCGTTACCCTTATATCGCCGCCACCTCATCATGATATCTATTCGATTGAAGATTTAGCTCAGCTAATTTTTGATCTAAAGCAGGTGAATCCCAGAGCGCTTATTTCAGTCAAGCTGGTGTCTCGCCCAGGTGTTGGCACTATTGCCACAGGTGTTGCTAAAGCCTATGCAGATCTGATCACGATTTCTGGCTACGATGGCGGTACAGCTGCTAGTCCGTTAACCTCCATTCGTTATGCTGGCTCCCCATGGGAGCTAGGCTTGTCAGAAACTCATCAAATGCTGCGTGCCAATGATTTGCGCGACAAGGTGAGAGTTCAAACTGATGGTGGATTAAAAACGGGTCTTGACGTAGTAAAAGCGGCCATTCTTGGTGCCGAGAGCTTTGGGTTTGGCACGGCGCCTATGGTGGCATTAGGCTGTAAATATCTACGTATTTGCCACTTGAATAACTGTGCAACAGGTGTTGCAACTCAAGATCAGCATCTCCGTGATGAGTACTACAAAGGTACCGTGGAGACGGCCAAAAACTTCTTCCGCTTCATGGCCGAGGAAACCCGTGAGTGGATGTCTCGGTTGGGCGTCCAGACTCTAGGAGAGTTGGTGGGCCGGGTTGACCTCCTTGAAATTTTGTCTGGGAATACCGATAAGCAACAAAAGTTGGATATCTCCCCGATCATCTACACGGATGAACTACTGGAAAGCAAGCCTCAAACTTGCCAGGTTGCCCAGAACACACCTTTTGACGAGGCGCTATTAGCTGAACAAATGGTGGCAGATATCTTGCCTGCCATTAAAGCTAAGCAGGGCGGCGAATTCAGTTATGAGGTGAGTAATTGTGACCGCTCCATCGGCGCTCGTTTATCTGGCGAAATCGCTATGTTACATGGCAATCAGGGAATGGCTGATGCACCAATAAAACTCAAGCTTACCGGTGTTGCTGGTCAATCTTTGGGTGTTTGGAACGCCGGTGGTCTTGATATTTATCTTTCTGGTGATGCCAACGATTATGTGGGTAAGGGCATGGCCGGAGGCAAGATCGTGATTGCCCCACCTGAAGACAGTAAATTTTCCTCTAACGATGCACCGATTATCGGTAATACCTGTTTGTATGGTGCGACCGGAGGCAAGCTATATGCGGCAGGCAGGACGGGAGAACGTTTTGCTGTACGAAATTCTGGCGCACATACCGTTGTCGAAGGCGCGGGCCACCACTGTTGTGAATATATGACGGGCGGTGTGGTCGCGGTGTTAGGCCCGACTGGTCCTAACTTTGGTGCTGGCATGACCGGTGGCTTTGCCTATGTTCTGGATGAGCAGCGTAGTTTTGTTGATCTATATAACATGGAGCTGGTGGAGATTCAGCGGATTACCAGTGAAGCGACTGAAGCCTATCGCCATCATCTGGAAGGGATGATTACGGAATTTGTGGCCGAGACAGGCAGTGCCTGGGGCCAGAAAATTCTTGATAATTTTGAATACTTTGTAGGCAAGTTCTGGTTAGTGAAACCTAAAGCAGCTAGCTTGCAAGGTTTGCTAGAACATACCCGCGCTGCGCCTCAATAATGGGCAGACACAGTTACTTAAGAGTTTAAGCTTATGACCCAAAGGTTGAACAACGATTTCCAGTTCGTGCAGGTAAACCGTCAGGAACCCAATAAAAAGGGTATGTACAGTCGTACTCGGGAATTCGTTGAAATTTATGAGCCTTTTGATGAAAAGCAGGCTGGGGGGCAGGCGCATCGTTGCCTGAGTTGTGGCAATCCATATTGTGAGTGGAAATGTCCCGTTCACAACTACATCCCTAACTGGCTGAAATTGCTTTCTGAGGGAAATATTATGGAGGCGGCGGAGTTAAGTCACCTCACCAATACGTTGCCGGAAGTCTGTGGTCGAGTTTGTCCTCAGGATAGACTCTGTGAAGGGGCTTGTACCTTAAATGAAGACTTTGGTGCGGTGACCATTGGTAATGCCGAAAAGTATATAACTGATACTGCATTCGCTATGGGTTGGCGCCCTGACATGTCCAAGGTGACATGGACGGATAAGCGAGTTGCTATTATTGGCGCAGGCCCGGCAGGCCTTGGCTGTGCTGACGTACTCGTTAGAAGTGGCGTCAAGCCCGTGGTTTTTGATCGGTATCCTGAAATTGGTGGACTCTTAACCTTTGGTATCCCCGAATTCAAGCTTGAAAAATCAGTCATGCAGCATCGTCGCCAGGTGTTTGAAGAAATGGGTGTCGAGTTCCGACTCAATACGGATGTCGGCACTGATGTGACAATGGATCAGCTTGTCGAAGAATATGACGCTGTGTTTCTTGGTATGGGCACCTATAAGTACATGAAGGGTGGCTTTCCCGGTGAGGATCTACCTGGCGTTTATGATGCACTCCCATTTCTGATCGCCAATGTAAACCGCAATATGGGGTGGGAAAACGACGAAAGTGAATTTATTGGTGTTGCAGGTCAGCGGGTCGTGGTTCTAGGTGGTGGCGATACAGCGATGGACTGCAACCGGACTTCAATTCGGCAGGGTGCAGAAAGCGTGGCATGTGCTTACCGGAGAGATGAAGAGAATATGCCCGGTTCTCGCAGGGAAGTACAAAATGCCAAGGAGGAAGGTGTTCAGTTCTTGTTCAATCGTCAGCCCATAGAAATTGTGGGTAATGGTAAGGTTGAGGGAATTAAAGTTGTCACGACAGAGCTCGGTGAGCCGGATGAAAATGGTCGACGTCGTCCTATTCCTGTGAGTGGTAGTGAAGAAATATTACCGGCAGATGTCGTCTTAATAGCCTTCGGTTTTCAGCCAAGCCCGGCACCGTGGCTGGCAGATTTGGGTGTTGAGCTGAACGATTGGGAGGGTGTGATCGCACCCGAAGAGCAGGAGTTCAAGTTCCAAACAAGCAACCCCAAAGTGTTTGCGGGTGGAGATATGGTACGGGGTTCAGATTTGGTGGTAACGGCTATCTGGGAAGGTCGGCAAGCCGGAGAAGGCATCCTCGATTATCTTGAAGTTTAAGGCTGTTACCTGATGACTCCACTTAAAAATGACCGTTTTCTTCGTGCGTTAATGCGTCAGCCCGTAGATATGACGCCGGTTTGGATGATGCGTCAGGCAGGCCGTTATCTTCCAGAATACAGAGCTTCGAGGGCTGAGGCCGGCGACTTTATGGCGCTTTGCACGAATCCAGAGCGAGCCTGTGAAGTTACATTGCAGCCTTTAGATCGCTATCCATTGGATGCAGCCATTCTTTTTTCAGATATTCTCACAATCCCAGATGCCATGGGCTTGGGTTTGTATTTTGAAGCGGGTGAAGGCCCTCGTTTCCGCAAACCCGTTCGAACGGAAGAAGATATTAATCAGCTGTCAGTGATTAATCCCCAGCAAGACTTACCTTACGTGATTAATGCAGTGTCCACCATTAGGCGTGAACTCAATGGTCGGGTACCTCTAATCGGGTTTTCTGGTAGCCCTTGGACGTTAGCTACCTACATGGTAGAGGGTGGCTCAAGTAAAGATTTTGCTCGTTGTAAAACCATGGCCTATAACCAGCCAGAGCTGATGCATCAGTTATTAGACACGTTGGCAAAGTCAGTTATAGTCTATCTCAATGCACAAATTGAGGCTGGAGCGCAAGCCGTACAGATTTTTGATACCTGGGGAGGCGCGTTGTCCCATTCCGCTTACCGGGAATTGTCGCTTCAGTATATGAATCAAATCGTTGATGGTTTGCTGAAGCAACACGAAGGGCGGCCTGTTCCAGTTATTTTGTTTACCAAAGGTGGCGGGCAGTGGTTGTCAGACATCGCTAATTCTGGGTGCCATGCTGTCGGTCTCGATTGGACTACACATATCGGCGATGCGCGTAGTCAGGTGGGTGACCGTGTAGCTCTACAGGGCAATATGGATCCGGCTATTCTTCGTGCTTCTCCGCAGCGAATTCGCGAGGAAGTGTCGGCTATCCTGTCACAGTTTGGATCTGGGAATGGGCATATTTTCAATTTGGGTCATGGAATTACCCCTGATATTGATCCAGAGCACGCCGGCGTATTTGTTGATGCAGTTCACGAACTGTCAGTGAAGTATCACCAAAAACCTAGTTAATCTAACCAGTTATCGTCAGATCTGACCAATTAATCTACAACTATTGCTATTGCGGATAATCAGCTTATTCTTAGGGTTGTCTAACTTCCACTCTCAAGAATGGATAGACAGGATAAATAACTAAACGGTAGGCAGGTAGCGAATAGTCATGAGCATCAAGCAGGTTAAAATAAATGCAGATGACATCACCATTGGGATGTTCGTCTCCTGTCTTGATCGTCCGTGGAATCAAACCCCATTTCCTATACAGGGTCTACTGGTCCAGGGACCAAAGGAAATCAGTGCGCTGAGAGCCTACTGTGATTATGTATATATTGATATAACCAAGGGGCGTAGCCCAATTGCTGTAACGGTATCACCGGATATTTCTGGTAAGAAAAAATCCCCCATTTCGGCGCGAAATAAAGCGGGAGTGGATGGGTATCACCAAGTAACTCCCATCGAAGTGCGAAGAGAGGTTTATCGGCAGGTTGTTCCCCTTGTCAAAGAGGTTGAGCTTGCGGAAAAGGCCCTGTTACATCTCCGTGGGCAATTTACTTTGGCTGCGAAACAGATAGCCAAGGGTAGAGATTTTGACTATCAAGGCTTGAAAGACTGTGTGGCCGATATGGTGAACAGTGTTGTCAGGTGTCCAGATGCGTTTACTTGGTTATTGAGGTTACGCCTCAAAGATCAGCAAACACATGACCATAGTCTGCGCTCCGCTCTTTGGGCAGTACAATTTGCTCGCTACATAGGAATGCCCAAAGATGAAATGGCTATTCTCTGTTTAGGGACATTATTGAAAGATGTAGGCAAGGTTAAACTGTCCAATAGCTTGTTGCGGAAGAAAGTTCGAAATGCAGAGGAGGTGGCGGAATACCAGCAATTCGTCACCTACGGCGTAGAGATGTTGCGAGCAAGTAACGTTGAACCACGTATTATCTCTGTGGTTCGTTATCATTGTGAGCGTCACGATGGTAGCGGGTTTCCAGAGGGCTGGTCAGGTGGAAAGATTCCATTGTTGGCGCGTATTGCAGGTATAGCATCGACCTATGATGCTATCTCTAACCCTCGTGAGTCTGCGGACCCGGTAGCGGCGTCCAGAGCGGTAAGCCTACTTTACAATATGCGAGATAAGAAGTTTCAGGAAGATCTCGTTGTACAATTTATTCAATCCATTGGTCTTTACCCCACGGGCACACTCGTGGAGCTGACTACCGGTGATGTGGGTATTGTGATTGAACAACACCACGATTCTCGTTTAACACCCAAGGTTGCCGTTTTGGATCAGGAAAAGGCTCTGGCCTCGGGTGAATATATTCTTCTGGATTTAAAAGATGAAGAGGCTTCCAGAAAGGCGCTGCTAAAGGGTGGTCGAGCTAAGGCTAGGTCCGTGGAGAAACTGGCTATTGCCCGAGATCTGGAACCTTCCGGTTATGATGTAGACCTGTCGTCTGTTACCAGCGTGTTCATGAAAAATGCAAGTAAAGTTCTAGAGAGCAGTATGTCTGGCGAGGAGGAGCAAGCGTTGCTTTCCTCGAAAAAGGGCAAGGGCTTTTTTGCCGGTTTGCGTGAACATTTCCGCCATTAACCGACTGCTTTATATTTCCCCAGAACCGCTCCCATCTGAGTGATTGTGCCCGGTTGGTATTGAGGGTCCCAAATCATAGATTCTGGTTCAAACAATAGGACGACGGTTGACCCGAACTTGAATTGCCCCAGTTCCTCACCCTTCTCCAACAGAACCTGACCTGAGTTGAACTGGTTTGTTGTGACCTCTCCAGGCTGGTAGTGTCCGTGCCATACTGACTCTATTCCTGCAACCATCATCGCGCCGACCAAAATAACAGCACATCGGCCAACCGGCGTATCAAACAGGCAGACCAATCGTTCATTTTTGGCAAAGAGCCCATCAATGTATTGTGTTGTTGTGTCATTGACTGAAAACAGTTTCCCGGGAATATAGCGAGTGTAAAGTAATTCGCCGTCCACAGGCATGTGGACTCGATGGTAATCACTCGGTGACAAGTACGTGGTGATGAAACTTCCGTTCATGAAGCGTTGACTGTCGCTATCACTTTCACCCAGCAAAGAGCCGACCGAAAAAGATTTACCTTTAGCTTGAAAAATGTTGCCCGCCTCGATGGAGCCTAGTTGGCTGACAGTGCCATCGGCGGGGCAGACAAGGCTTGTGTTACTTTGATCAACAGGGCGAACACCCTCTTTCAAGGTTCGGGTAAAGAAAGCGTTAAAATGTGGGTAGTCACTTAAGTCGCTTGAAACGGCTTCATCCAGATTAACATCGTAGGTGCGAATGAACTGTTTGATAAGCGCATTTTTTAGCCAAGGTGTTGTTGCTTCAGCTAGCCTTGAGCCTAATCGGGATAGCCCGTGTTGAGGTACAAGGCGTTGCAGAGCGACAAACCATTCAGATTGGAGATTGTTCATTAATTAAGACTCTACGGGCGTGTCTTCTCGATTGCCCCACTCTGCCCAAGAGCCTTCATAGGCACGGATGCTGTCGAAGTCCAGCAGTCTTCCAAGCATGTAAGTGAATCCCGAACGGTGATGGGACTGGCAGTGAGTTATCGTGGGCTTGTTAGGGCTAATACCTAGAGCCTCCAATCGTTCTAGAGCGTTCTCATGAATTCTTTGGTTGCGCTTGAAGTCCATCATACTGGTCCATTCGCAATGAACTGCGCCAGGGATGTGGCCTCCTTTTTCTGCAAGGACTTTTTCACCCGAGTACTCCGCTGCACTTCTGGCATCCCAAATTTGCAGTTCGCCGCTATCCAGACAGGCCATAATTTCTTCTGCCTCAATAATGGGTGAGCGATCTATATTGATCTCTCGTTCAATCGCCTTGGTCGTGGGTACGTCAGTCGTTGTGGGGTGCCCTTCATTGTGCCAAGCAATCAGGCCGCCATTCAGGTATGACCAGTTTTTGTGTCCAATTACATCCAGTGTCCAGATGAAGCGACCGGCCCAACCGCCGCCTTCATCATCATAGACAATGACATGCTTATCTTCGGTTAATCCGATGCTGCCGGCCATTGCCGACAACTTTTCTTCAGGGGGCAACTTATTTGGACCAGGCACGGAACCAGACATCAATTCTTTTGGTGAAACATGAACTGCACCGGGAATATGCATCCTGCTATAGAGTGAATCATTGCAAAGATCAACAATTAGCAGGTTAGGCTGATCCAGCAGCTCAACGAGTACTTCGGGTTCCAGTAATTTCGGTATGTCTGACATCGTGATTCTCTTTAAAAATAAGCCGTGCTAAAAAGTTGAGATTGTACCATTCATGGGAAGTCAGGTAATGCTTATTGCCCTTGTTCCAGGCTATGTACAATGTGCCAATAGCTATCAAACCGTTCCTTTTCTATCATTCCATCCTCAACGGCTTGGCAGAGAGCACAGCCAGGCTCCTGCTGATGTTGGCAATCTCTAAATTTGCAGTTTCCCAGAAAGGGGCGAAACTCAATAAACCCATTTGCAATTGATGCGGCATCAAGATGCCATAGTCCGAATTCACGGATTCCAGGTGAATCGATTACATCTCCACCGTTTGGTAGGTGAAACAATTGCGAGGTGGTAGTGGTATGAGTGCCTTTTGCTTTCGAGGCAGAAAGAGCTCCTACAGCCGTGTTAATTTCAGGTGAGAGTGTATTCAGTAGTGAGGACTTGCCAACACCAGACTGGCCGACAAACACACTCGTTAACCCTTCGAGGTAATCTTCTAGGCGATCAACACCTTCACCTGTTTGAGCGGAAACCAGGAAGCATTCGTAGCCGAGCTTTAGGTACTTATCGAGCATGTTATTCAAGTGGCTGAAGTTGTTATCGTCAATCAAGTCAGCTTTATTCAGAATGATCACGGGTTTAATAGATTGATTTTCGGCAGCCACTAAATAGCGGTTTATCAGGTTGGTATGTGGCTCCGGGTAGGGGGCAATGACAATGATAATTCTATCTATATTTGCAGCGACAGGTCGTAACTTACCGCGGTTATCCGGTCGGCATAACTCTGATTTTCTTGGGTGCTGCGAAGTGACCACGCCCTGATGCTCGCCATCTTGCCAGGCGACTCTGTCGCCCGTCACAATGGTCGGTAGGTTGGCCCGTAAATGACAGCGGCGAATGCCTTCCCCGGTGCGTTGTTCTGGTTCTATGTCGACTTGTTTTCCGTAACTAGCAATCACTCTGCCATTTTGTTCTGGCCCTAAGTCAGAGGGAGACAGATACTCATCAGCCTCTTGTTGTGCATTGACCTGAGCTCTGGTTTTAGCCTGATTTTCTTGAATCCGCAGGCGTTGTTGCTTGGTCAGACGGCGCTTTGTCAACATGACTCCTTAGTTTAGGCAGACATTATAGGCCTGTCATTCGCTGGCGTAGTTGAGCGCAAGGATATAGCATACGGAGAACGAGGGACAGGAACTGAATATGCTTAATTTAGAGGGGGTTTACCAGTCACTGGCCAAGCTTGTGCCGCTCATATCAACCATTGCCGCGATTGTATTCGTGCTTTGGCTGGCCAACTGGATATTGCTGCGACGTGCCAGCTTGACGACCGAATCGCGCTTGCCCGGCCAGGTAATCATGCTGGTTCTAAGTGCTGTTGCATTAATAGCGGTTATTCTGGCCCTGCCGGTGAGTGAATCTACTCGAGGCGATTTACTGGGTTTATTGGGGTTGATTTTGACGGGTGTAATTGCATTGTCATCAACCACCTTTGTGTCTAATGCCATGGCGGGGTTGATGTTGCGCTCAGTGCAGAGCTTTCGTCACGGCGACTTTATTCGAGCAGGTGAACACTTTGGCCGAGTGACCGAGCGTGGTTTATTTCATACGGAAATTCAATCGGAAGACCGTGATTTAATCACCCTGCCAAACCTATTTCTGGCCTCCAGTCCGGTAACAGTAGTGCGCTCGTCTGGCACTATTATTTCTTGCGACCTCTCTCTCGGCTACGATGTACCGCATTATCAGGTCGAGTCTCTACTCAAGGAAGCTGCTATGGCTGCTGGATTGCAGGAGTCATTTGTCCAGATTATGTCACTGGGTGATTACTCCGTGAGTTATCGAATTGCCGGTTACTACGCTGAAGTGAAACACCTGCTATCGGGGAGGAGTCGGCTGAGACGGGAGGTTCTTGATAAACTTCATGGTGCAGATATTGAAATTGTTTCGCCTTCATTTATGAATCAGCGGCAATTTAATAGCGGTGAAAAATTCATGTCGGCACCCAAACCACTCAACCCGCTTGAAGTCGGAGAGGTGGCTCCCGAATCGCTGATCTTTGATAAGGCAGATAAAGCAGAAAAGATTCGCATTCTTAAGGATGAACAGCAAACCTTAGTTGATGGAATCAAAGTATTAAAAACGCAGCTCGAAGGGCTGGACGAGGCGCAGGCCGATGAGATTAAGGGCCAGATCTTTCAGTGTGAAGAGCGTTTAGAGAAACTTGAAAACATTATTCGAATAGCAAAAGAAACCCCCCATGAATGAAACTAATAGCGTAGGCAATAGCGAAGAAACTTCTTCCATTGCAAAAAACCCATTAAATTTAATCTGGATCGATCTGGAAATGACCGGCCTGGATACTGAGCGCGATGTGATTATTGAAATTGCCACAGTCGTCACCGACAAGGACCTCAATATTCTTGGCGAAGGCCCAATCTTTGCCATTCACCAGCCAGACGCATTGCTAGATGGTATGGACGAGTGGAATACTCGACAGCATGGTCAGTCGGGATTAACTGAAAGGGTTCGTAGTAGTACGACGACGATGGCCGAGGCAGAGCAGGCTACGATCAAATTTTTGCAACAGTTTGTCGATGCAAAAAAGTCACCAATCTGCGGCAATTCCATCTGTCAGGATCGACGTTTTCTAGCTCGACAAATGCCCGAGCTGGAAGCGTTCTTTCACTACCGGAATTTGGATGTTAGCAGTGTGAAGGAAATAGCCCATCGCTGGAGACCAGAATTACTTAAAGGTTTCAGCAAGCAGGGGTCTCACCTGGCCATGGATGATATAAAAGATTCTATTGCAGAGCTTAGCTATTACCGCGATGTATTTTTTAATATGGCTGAAGTAAAGGATTAGGGGAGAGAGTTCTATGTGGCAGGTTTATCTTTCTGGGGAAATTCACACGGATTGGCGAGATAAAATTATCCGCGGGGTCGAAAAACTTAATTTGCCGGTACAATTTAGCTCGGCAGTGACCAATCATGAGGCCAGTGATGCCGCTGGTGATGTCTTGGGTAAGGAGGCCAGTCAATACTGGCGTGATCACAAGTCAGCGAAAGTAAATGCCATTCGAATCAAGACTCAAATAGAACAATCAGATTTGGCCATTATTCGTTTTGGCGATAAATATAAGCAGTGGAATGCTGCGTTTGATGCGGGCTATTGCGCGGCGCTGGGTACACCTTATATCACCCTGCATGATGAAAGTATTATTCACCCATTAAAGGAAGTTGATGCCAGTGCGATGGCCTGGGCGCAGACGACAGACCAAGTGGTTGAAATAATGAATTATTTGATAAACCAAAAATAGTTGGCGATGCTGAGCGGAGGGGTAACTTATCCAGAGTTCAGCGGTTAATTAATGCATTCGTGATTTTTCGTTTACGTTTTCTGTTGCCCGTTTTTGATAAGGCGTGTCGGCTCAGTGCCCATTTAACGTGCTCCCGAACGATTTCTGATGGGTAAGCCTGTCGACTATTCAGCGCGTTAAGAATCTTGTCAGATGTCGGGGCATTACCCAAGCCAATGGCGAGGTTTCGCAACCACCGCTCATAACCGATACGACGGATGGGTGATCCCTCGGTAAATTTTAAAAACTCAGCTTCACTCCATAAAAACAATTCTGCTAACTCTCTATTTCCAAGATTATGTCGAGGTGAAAAGTCTTTTTCTGTCGTGGGGGTGGCCGCTTTATTCCACGGGCAGATTGCTTGGCAGTCATCACAACCAAAGACCCTATTACCCATGGGTTCACGAAATTCTTCGGGGATACTCCCCTTATGTTCAATGGTGAGATAGGAAATACACCTTCGGGCGTCCAAGACGTAGGGTTCAGGGAATGCATCTGTAGGGCAGACTTTCAGGCAGGCCTTACAATCACCACACTGGTCTGCTTCCGTTGATTGATCTACGGGTAGCGGTAGGCTGGTATAAATTTCACCCAGAAAAAACCAGGATCCGGCCTCACTGTTAATAATTAAGGTGTGTTTCCCCATCCAGCCTAGCCCGGCCTTTTCCGCCAGCGGTTTCTCCATAACAGGGGCACTGTCCACAAAGGGTCGTTGGATGATACTGTCAGGCACCGCATGTTCAATTTCTTTGGCAAGGGTGGTGAGTCGCTTACGTATTAATTTGTGGTAATCGCGGCCCAAGGCATAGCGTGAAATATAGGCTTTATCTTCATCCTTTAGAACTGCAATCATATTGCTGTCGTCTGGTAGATAATCCATTCGTACGCTGATAACCCGTTGAGTGCCAGGGAGTAGTTGTTCGGGGTGATAACGCTTTTCACCATGCTCGCTCATCCACTGCATATCACCCTGATAGTCTTTTTGGAGCCATTGATTGAGTCGTTTCCCCGTTTCCGCTAGCTCGGTATCGGTAATGGTTACTTGCTGAAAACCTAGTGCCTGCCCCCATTTCTTGATCTGTTGGGCCAGTTGCGGGTAATCAATTTGTTCTATTGTGAGCGGCATAGTCGAACAGCAGTTTGAAGTTGGCGTATAATTTTGCCAGATATTGACTGAATAATCGGGATTTTATGCCTCATTCATTACCATCAGCGCTCTATACCGCTGAACAAGTACGCGAATTAGATCGAATCGCCATTCAAGAGCGCGGCATGCCCGGTATTCAATTAATGAAGAAAGCGGGGCGGGCTGTTTATCATCAGATTAACCGTCGTTGGCCAGGGTTGCCTGTCACGGTATTTTGTGGCGCCGGCAATAATGGTGGGGATGGCTATATTGTGGCGGGCCTCGCGGCGCAGAACCGGGTTCCCGTGCAGATTGTTCAGGTGGCAGCGCCAGAAAAATTAACTGGTGATGCGCATCGTGCCTACGAGTATGCCGTAGCAGCCGGAGTGCCGATGGTACCGTTTAGTGATTGCCTCGATCTTCAAACTGATTCCCGGGCTGGTGTCGTAGTAGATGCTTTACTGGGTACGGGGCTTCGTGGCGAAGTGCGCGAACCCTATGCTCAGGCAATAAGGGTAATTAACGCGAGTGAGCTGCCGGTATTGGCCGTCGATATTCCTTCAGGCCTTTCCAGCGATACCGGTGCTGCGGCTAATGTTGCCGTAGCGGCAAATATGACGGTCACGTTTATCGGTTTAAAACAGGGGTTATTTACCGGGCGTGGCCCCGAGCTGTGTGGCGAGTTGGTTTACGACAACTTAGCTGTTCCAGCCGATATTTTTGTGGGTGTTCCGTATAGAGCTATGCGCTTGGGGCTGCAAGGAATGATGCCGCGTTCTCGGGATGCCCATAAGGGTGACTTTGGGCATGTGATGGTGATTGGCGGCGATCATGGGTTTGGTGGTGCCACGGCTATGGCGGCTGAAGCTGCATTGCGAACCGGTGCCGGGTTGGTTAGTGTGGCCACAAGACCTGAACATGTGTCGGCTATTTTAGCTCGTCGTCCCGAATTGATGGTTAAGGGCGTAACCTCGGGGCAGGAGCTGGTGCCCTTGCTCAACGCACCGACGGTTCTGGTGATTGGCCCTGGGTTGGGCCGATCCCCTTGGTCGGAACAAATGCTTCAGCAGGCCGTATCTACCGGTTTACCGATGGTGGTAGATGCCGATGCGCTAAATATTATCAGCCAGGATCGCGTCATACCCCACCCAGGTGGGGAAAATTGGGTAATGACCCCTCACCCTGGTGAGGCCGCCCGGTTGCTCAATATTAGTAATGCCGAGGTACAGGCAGATAGATTCTCGGCAGTAAGAGCATTACACAAAAAGTTTAAGGCTGCCGTGGTGCTAAAAGGTGCGGGTTCTCTGGTGTGTACGTCGCAGGGTAGTCCTGTTGGTGTTTGTGATGCCGGCAACCCAGGTATGGCCTCTGGTGGTATGGGTGACGTGCTCAGCGGTATAGTCGGCGCTTTGTTAGCTCAAGGGCTTCACTCGGATATTGCGCTGCCCATGGCGGTCTGTCTTCACGCTGAAGCAGCCGATATGGCAGCAGCCAATGGAGAGCGAGGCCTGCTTGCCACGGATTTGTTTGATCCTTTGCGCCAATTGGTGAATGGATGAGTCAATCATTCCTGAGAACCGTGGTCGGAGAGGAGGCAATGGTTCAGCTCGGCGCCCAACTTGGTCGTGCATTGCAAAACAGAGCACTGATCTTTCTGGAGGGTGATTTGGGTGCGGGAAAAACCACCCTGTGTCGAGGCGTGATGCAGTCATTTGGGCATGTTGGGGCGGTTAAGAGTCCTACCTATACTCTGGTTGAGTCATACCAATTGGGCGAGACCCTGCTCCATCATTTTGATCTGTATCGACTGGGTGATCCGGAAGAACTAGAGTTTATCGGTATCCGTGACTACCTGCATCAGGGGAATTATTGCCTGATTGAATGGCCTAACCGTGGAGCCGGAATACTGCCCGTGCCAGATCTGGAGGTGGTGGTCAGTGTTACTAAAGTGGGTAGGGCTGTAAGAATTACATCGGCAACGGATATTGGTGATAGCATTCTGTTGAGGTTAAATAAAAATAATTTGAATGCAAAGACGCAAGAAAAAAAATGATGAGATTAAGTTGTTGCTGATGCTTCGCAACCTGAATTGGCTATTTATAGCGCTAGTATTTTTCAGTCAGTCACTGGCGGCTGCTACCGTGGATGGTGTTCGAGTTTGGCGAGCGCCCGATCACACTCGATTGGTTTTTGATCTCAGTCAGCCGGTGGCTCACAAGGTTTTTTCACTGGAAAATCCAGATCGGTTGGTGATTGATGTTGAAAACACCTCGTTCTCTGCTAATACCGAAAGTCTCGATTTGGCCAAATCACCGATTACCTCGATACGGACGGGTAAAAACAATCAAAAAGGCCTGAGAATAGTTCTCGACCTCAAGCAAGCGGTGCGTCCTCGCAGTTTTTCTCTGGCGAGTAACGAGCAATATGGCGACAGGTTGGTGGTTGATCTGTACGGTCATGACAAGGAAACGGTCAAGACCGTAGAGGATGTTACCGCCAAAAACAATCGGCGAGATATCATCATCGCCATTGATGCCGGCCATGGGGGGGAAGATCCGGGAGCTACTGGTCCCAAGCGTATTCGTGAAAAACAGGTCGTTCTTGCCATTAGCCGTGAACTGAAAAAGCAGTTTGATCAAATCCCAGGTTATAAGGCTGTATTGGTTAGGAATGGCGACTACTATATTCCCCTGCGTAAACGCACCAGCATAGCCCATCAAAAACGTGCTGATATGTTTATCTCTATTCATGCCGATGCCTTTCATAAACCCTCTGCGCATGGCGCCTCAGTGTTTGCGCTCTCTCGACGCGGAGCAACCAGTGAGACCGCTCGCTACCTGGCTGGCCGGGAAAATCGTGCCGATTTAATTGGTGGGGCTGGTAGTGTTAGCCTGGGTGATAAGGATCATATGCTGGCCAGCGTTTTATTGGATTTGTCGATGACCTCTACACTAAGCAGTAGTCTGGAAGTTGGGACTGAAGTGCTGAAATCTATCGGCGGCATTGCCAAGTTGCATAAAAAGCGAGTTGAGCAAGCGGGTTTTGTGGTGCTGAAGTCGCCAGATATCCCTTCCATTCTTGTGGAGACCGGTTTTATTTCCAACCCTACTGAGGCAAAGCGCCTGGCCAGCAAAAGCTATCAACGGAAAATGGCCCGTTCTATTTTTCAGGGGGTGAATAGTTACTTTACCAATAATCTGCCCGTAGGGACGCTGCTGGCTGCCCGTAAATCTAGTGGCGGTGGTACCTACATTATCGCCCGGGGAGACACGCTGTCCGGTATTGCCAATCGTCACAATATTTCTGTAGAAGCATTGTTGCGTCACAATGGATTGAAAAGTACCCGCATAAGAGTGGGGCAACAGCTTAAAATACCGACCTCATAACGAGTGCATGACCGAAAGTGACGAAGATATTCAAACGGTATATTAAAAACCCTCGACCTGAAGAAAATAAATAATGATAAAAATTCATTTACTTAGCCCCCGGTTGGCCAATCAGATAGCCGCTGGAGAAGTGGTTGAGCGTCCTGCGTCAGTGATAAAAGAGCTGTTAGAGAACAGTATTGATAGCGGCGCCAATCGCATTGATATTGATGTAGATAACGGTGGTATTAAATTAATGCGGGTGCGTGACAACGGGTGCGGTATTGGGTCTGAGGATTTGCCGTTGTCTCTTAGCCGTCATGCTACCAGTAAAATTGAACAGCTGGACGATCTGGAGGCCGTGGCGACTCTGGGCTTTCGTGGGGAGGCACTGGCCAGTATCTCGTCGGTATCCCGGTTGGCCATTACCTCCAATGACCATGAGCAGGGTCACGGTTGGAAAGCAGAAACTGAAGGACGGGAGATGGCGGTAAATATTACTCCAGCCCCTCATCCCAGAGGTACCACGGTTGAAGTGCGCGATCTGTTTTTTAATACTCCGGCACGGCGCAAGTTCCTCCGTACTGAAAATACCGAGTACAAGCGTATCGATGAGGTGCTGAGAAAGCTTGCCTTAAGCCACTTTAATATTGATTTTTCTCTCCGCAATAATGGTAAAGCAGTACACAGTTTCCGGTCGGCTAATAACCAGTTAGAGCAAGAGCGTCGAGTGGCAGCTATCTGTGGCTCTGCTTTTATGGAGAACGCGCTCTATGTAGATGTAGAGGCTGCTGGGCTACGGTTGTGGGGGTGGGTCGGTTTGCCTACATTTTCCCGTAGTCAGGCTGACTTACAGCATTTTTTTGTGAATGGTCGCAGTATTCGAGACAAACTGGTTACTCACGCCGTCCGTCAAGCCTATCAGGATGTGATGTACCACGGACGTCATCCAGCATTTGTCTTGTATCTGGAACTGAATCCCTGCGATGTAGATGTCAACGTACATCCGACTAAACACGAAGTACGCTTTCGAGATAGCCGAACGGTACATGATTTCTTATTTCGCAGTTTGTATCGTGCTGTAGCCGATGTTCGCCCTGGTGACCAGTCTATTGTGGTGGAGGGCGTTTCTACTGAGGCTTTGTCTGGTGATGAGCAGCGAATACCCATTCAGCAGCCTATGTCGAACCTGTATTCCCCGCAAACTGTGGTCGGTACTGTCGGGGCCATCAGTGAACAAATGGCAGTTTATCAAGGGTTACACGGGGATAGGTATGAGGGTACCGGTCTAACTGCGTCCTCGTTTTCAGATGCAGCTGAGGGCGAAGTCCCACCCCTTGGATATGCCATTGCTCAACTTAAGGGCATTTATATTTTGTCCGAAAATGCGCACGGCCTGGTGCTGGTAGATATGCATGCCGCCCATGAGCGCATCACCTACGAAAGAATGAAACAGGCATTTGAGACGGAAGGGCTCAACTCGCAACCGCTGTTGGTGCCGGTCACCTTGGCTGTGAGCCAGTCGGAGGCTGACGCCGCGGAAGAGTCTAGTGTGTTATTTGAAAGCTTGGGGTTCTCGATACAGCGCGCAGGGCCCGAAAGTCTTATCGTCAGACAAATTCCCGCGATGTTGCGCGATTCGGATGTTGAGCCATTGGTTCGCGATGTACTCTCCGACTTGATGACCCACGGTACAAGTGATCGTATTCGTCAGCACTTGAACGAGATTATGGCCACGATGTCCTGTCACTGCTCCGTCCGAGCTAACCGGAAGCTCAGCATCCAGGAGATGAACGCATTACTCCGGGATATGGAGGCAACTGAGCGAAGTGGACAATGTAATCACGGCCGTCCAACCTGGACTCAGATGTCGCTGGAAGAGTTGGATAAGTTGTTCTTAAGGGGGCGTTAATTTCACGTTCTCTTATAAGGAAAGCAACTTTTTAACTTTAATTATTCTGTTTCCTCGTCAGCTAGTCCGGCCTGTGAGGCTTTAAATGAGTCTAGACTTACAACTATGGGTGTATGAAACCTTTGTTTGTGCCTGCACGTCTAATTAAAGTGTTGCCACTTGGCTTTAATCGATGCGGTTTCTCAGGAGGCGTTAAACATGTCGTTGAAAAGACTGTTGTTGCTCTTGTGTTTGTTGTCAGCTCCTTGCGGGGTGGCAGCAGATAGGGGGGAGGAACAGCTTTTGGCCGTGGCAAAACCGCTTGATAACGACTTTTATCTGACAGAATCCTCTTCTACGCCCCCAGAAACAAATATTCAAAGCAAGCAGTTTGCCGCATTAACAGATGCGGTTGGTTTTTATGAGGCTATTGAGCGCTCTGGTCAGTGGGAATTTATACCCGATGGACCTCTCTTGGGACTGGGTGACGCCCATGAGCAAGTGATACAGCTGAGAGATCAGCTTTATTTGCTGGGTGATTTAAAGGAAGAGGCTTTATTTATTGAACCACGAGAATTGTTCGATCTGGCGTTGCATGAGGCCTTGCTCGCTTTTCAAAATCGCCACGGCATCAAGGCCGATGGTATTTTGGGCCCTCAGACTCGTAGACTGCTGAATATCCCCCCTCGACAAAGAATTAATCAATTGTTAATAAACATTAATCGTCAGCAGCAACTGACTGCTATTGCCGGGGATCACTATGTTCAGGTCAATATTCCGGAATATCGACTGAGATTGTATGAGCAAGGCAGGGTGCTTGTGGAAATGAAAACTATCATTGGTCGTCGCAGTCGGCAGACCCCGGTTTTTAGTAGTACTGTTAAGACCTTGGTGGTGAACCCATCCTGGAGTGTTCCAAAAAGTATTGCCTACAAAGATATTTTGCCGCGTTGGAAAAAGGATAAAACCTATTTGGCCAGAAATAATCTGTTGGTTTTATCTGGTTGGCAAACGCCCCGTGTCATCGTTCCCAATGAGCAAATTAGTCAAGAAAAAATGTATCGTGGTAAAGAGTACCAGCGCTTATGGCAGCCGCCGGGAGCGGCAAATACATTGGGTCGCATTAAGTTTCAGGTCGGCACTAATAATAGTATTTATCTGCATGATACAAAGAAGCCATCACTCTTCGAGTTGGACAAGCGAGCTTTAAGCTCAGGCTGTATTCGACTGGAAAAACCCAGAGTGCTAGCGGATGCCTTAATTCAGTTTTCAAATCAGTCGGACCCCCAAGTTCTCGACCCCCTGTTTGAGGATGTGGCAACCCACAAGATTCGGTTGGAAAATCCAATTGAACTTCACGTCACCTATTGGACGGCCTGGTTGGATGAAGATCGAATCCTGAATTTTGCAGAAGACCTCTATCATCATGACCTTGTTGAATTGGCTCAACGAGATTCGTCACACTTTTAGATCAATAACTGCTCATATTGATCGTTTTATATACAAATATCCCCGGCTAAGGCATAATCCCGCACTCTATTTAAGTGCTAGCAGAAGCCGGTTAACATTCATTCTATAAGCAGCGTTGCATCATTTTTATGCCGAACAAGTCTTCAAATTCACGTCGAACCTTTTTGCGTATGATGGGCGGGCTAACGGCGGGACTTGCTGTTTCCTCGTCTGCCCTGGGCAAAATAGCGTCTTCACCAGAGAGAAGCATGGCCTTTTATAACTTGCATACAGGTGAATCACTTAAAACTACCTTCTACTTCAATGGCCAGTTCCTGCCTGATAGCCTAAGAGAAGTTAATCACCTGCTACGTGATCATCGAACCGATGAGGTCTGTGATATCTCGATTGAATTACTGACGCTGCTGAGTGATTTAAAAGATAGATTGGCGATAGCCAAGCCATTCCATATTATTTCAGGCTATCGATCACCGGCAACCAATAAAATGCTCAGCCAACATAGTGACGGGGTCGCCAAGAAAAGCCTGCACATGCAGGGCAAGGCGATTGACATACGCGTTCCCGGTATTGATACCAAACATCTACACAGAGTTGCTCAGGCGTTAAAGGGCGGAGGTGTCGGTCTGTATTCAAACAGTGACTTTGTTCATTTGGATGTGGGCCGCGTTCGATACTGGGGTAGTTAATTGGACTTAGGGTTTGAATAGGGCGCTATTTCAGCCCTATATTCAGTTCCTATGGACGCGGTTTACGACGTTCTGTCACCATCCAAAAAGTATCGGCCCAGACTGCGTGTGCCTTGGTGGTTCTAATACTGTAGGCGTGATAGCCCACAAATAATGTCCCGTCTTCCTCTACTCGGTAAACATTGGCCTCAACACCGGGATCATCTGCGTGTTCTCTCATGATAATCCAGTCACCTTTCTTAACTTCTGGGCGTTCCATAGTCTGTCCTGCAATTTCAACGTGTTTGAACTTTAATTCCACACAGCCAAGAGTGGGATGGGAATGCCCCGTATCCTCTGGTGTGCAAAGAGTAGCCGGGCATTATAAAGTCCTTTTCAAAAAGTATCTTGTTGAAATTTATTTTGCCTCGACCGGGCTTTGTCTGCGGGGAACCTCAGGTTAGCTGAAAGGGGCAGAGATAAAAAAAAGACCACTTGTTGGTGGCCTCAACGAGGGAGAGAACAATGTTCTGTAAAAAGTCCGAGCTGGTTAAAAAATGTGCATACTAAAAAGAGGGAGCCATTTCACTTAAAGTGATGCAGGCCCCAACGGCGCAGACTGCAGCTGTGCCTATCCAAGCATCGGGGCCGTGGGCAAACATGCCTAGTGAGGCACCGAACAGCGTGCCACACACAATAGCGAGGAGGCTGGCAATATTCCGGTTATTCATGACAATTTACCTCAGTGTAGAGAATAATTTGGCTGTCTGATAATTGAAGTCTGAAATGTCATTTCACGCTAGGTGGCGTGTCTCAATTTCAATGTTATTCAGTTCGCAATCCTTACACTGAGTTATCTTTATGTGAGTTTTGTCATGTTTGAGGTGAGACAAAAGAGCCTTTTTTTGTTTAATCGCTCGGGGCAAATTGTTGCTGAATCAAAAGTAGGCGTTTTGCCTTTCTGGACATAAAGGAATACGTTGTGCTGTTATGAAATTAATCTATACCAACGAAAATTGTTTTCTAGTTGGCAATATAAAAAATATTGTTCAGCGAAAAGGAATTCCTGTTGTATTAAAAAATGAATTTTTATCGGGCGGTTCAGGTGATTTGGCCCCTCACGACACATGGCTGGAGCTTTGGGTGGTGAATGATGCTGATTACGATCAGGCGATGTCGATCATTCAAGATTTTAATGACCCCATAGATAGAGAGGACTGGATATGTTCATCGTGTGGAGAGAAAAATTCCAGCTCATTCGAGTTTTGTTGGAATTGCCAAACCGATGACGCTAACAAGGGGCGGCAATAGCTTTTTCGTTCAGATGGATACTTGATAAAAGCAGAGCATCATACGGTTGGTTAGTTGGGGTATACTCCGCCGCCATGACCTCGCCCCAAGATATCCTGCAAACCATTTTCGGCTACCCGTCTTTTCGCCCACCTCAGGATGAAATTATCCAAACACTGGTCGATGGCGGCGATGCTTTGGTGTTGATGCCTACGGGTGGTGGTAAATCCCTCTGTTATCAGATTCCGGCGTTACTGCGTACGGGCTGCGGCATCGTGATTTCTCCATTGATTGCCCTAATGAAAGACCAGGTGGACGCCCTTCGGCAGGTCGGGGTGAGGGCGAGTTACCTGAATTCCAGTCTTGATGCGAACATGGCCAAAAGGGTTGAAGAGGCGTTATTAGCGGGTGAACTGGATTTACTGTATATCGCACCGGAAAGGCTGAATCAGGAGCGAACCCTGTCATTACTCCAACGCGCCCCCATCGCGTTATTTGCTATTGATGAAGCACACTGTGTCTCCCAGTGGGGACACGATTTTCGGGCAGACTATTTAAAACTCAGTGTCTTGCACCAGTACTTTCCCAAAATACCTCGTATTGCACTGACCGCAACTGCCGACGCCCGCACTCGCAACGAAATCATCCATCGTTTGGACTTGGCTAAAGCGCGCCAGTTTATTGCAGGGTTTGATCGGCCCAATATTCGTTATCGCATTGCACTGAAGCACAATGCCAAACAGCAATTGTTACGGTTTCTAAAGGATGAGCACGCTACCGATGCGGGTATTATTTATTGCCTCTCTCGAAAGAAAACGGAGGAGATTGCCTATTGGTTACAGGGACAGGGTTTTCATGCACTGCCGTACCATGCGGGTTTAGATGCTGAAATCCGAGCAGACCATCAATCCCGGTTTTTGCGAGAAGAGAGCGTCATCGTGGTGGCGACGATCGCCTTCGGGATGGGTATTGATAAACCGGATGTTCGCTTTGTGGTTCATCTGGATTTGCCAAAAACTATAGAGTCTTATTATCAGGAAACAGGGCGTGCGGGGCGTGACGGAGAGCATGCCAATGCCTGGATGGTTTATGGCCTTCAAGATGTCATCAAATTACGCCAGATGATGGACAATTCAGAGGGAGGGGAGGAGCATAAACGGGCGGAGCAGCATCGGCTGAATGCCATGTTGGGGCTCTGTGAAATTACCAGTTGTCGTCGCCAGGTACTACTAAACTACTTTGGTGACACCCTGTCAGATCCTTGCGGTAATTGTGATAACTGCCTAGAGCCCGTCAACACTTGGGATGGCACTGAGGCCGCCCGCATGGCATTGAGTGCCGCCTATCGAACCGGCCAGCGTTTTGGTGTTAACCATCTGATCGATGTTTTACTGGGTATCGAAACCGACAAGATTGCTCAATGTCATCATCATCAACTGCCCACCTATGGTATTGGTAAGGCTCTCGATAATAACCAGTGGCGTTCAGTGTTTCGGCAACTGGTTGCCCGTGGATATCTTAGTGTTGACCTAGAGCGTTTTGGTGCTTTGCGGCTGGAGGAAAAATGTCGGCCTCTGTTGCGTGCTGAAGAGCAGATTGAGCTACGTCGGGACATCAAGCAAAAAGTGGCTACGCGGTTAACCAAAACGTTTCTGCCAGAAGATATAGATGTTGCCCTGTGGGAAGTGTTAAGAGAATGTCGACGAGAGCTTGCCGGGGAGCAGGGTATCCCTCCCTATATCATTTTTCACGATCGGACCTTACAGGAAATGTGTGTGGCGGTACCGCAGACAATGGAAGAGTTTGGTGAACTAGGTGGAGTGGGTGAGCGGAAATTGGAAAAATACGGGCCAGCCTTTTTACAGGCGATTAACGAGCATCTGGCAAGCTGCTAAAACACGTTTTATTTTGACTCTTCGGTACTTTTTGACTCCTCGGCATCTTTTGACGCTTCCGGTGTGCTCTTTGCTACAGCCTTCCATTGGTCACCTATGATTGGGTCTTCCTCTTCCAGCACGGTATGGTTTTCAGCATCGCTCTCCCAAGGGAAAATATCTTGAATGGGTTTAGGGTCCCAGTGGCGAAACCCTATGGCACAGAGTGCGCCGCCCAAGGCACCAAAAAAATGATACTCATAGGAAATTCCCGGATCTCTGGGAAATATCGTCAACAACATGCTGCCGTACATGAAAAAAGCGACCATCAGTAGGGCGATAGAACGCTTGTCTCGCCTAAGAATTCCATTGAAAAACAGGTAAAAAAACATGCCGTGGGTCAAGCCGCTGGCACCGAAGTGATAATTTTGTCGAGCAAACAGCCAGACCCCCAAACCTGAAAGTAGCCAGATAATCGCCAGTGCCCACCAACGCGACTTGGGATAGCCGTAAATCAGTATGCTGCCTAACAGCAATAATGGCAGTGTATTACTTGTCACATGCTGCCAGGAACCATGAATTAATGGTGCAGTGATAATTCCAATCAGCCCGGCAGGGGCCTGGGGGTAGATGCCCAGCAAATGTAAATCCCAGCCAAACATGACTTCACAAACTTTTAGCCACCAGAGCAAGATGACAAATCCAGAGGTTATAAAAATACTGTTTTTTAACGAAACGTCATTATTCATTACCCGTTAGATCTTGGGAGATGGAAAAGGTTTTAACAGCCGAGAAAACAGTTTTACCCTCGGGTTAGAACGTTAATTTAACGGTTGGTGTCGGTGTGCCCTGTTGTTTGCGCTTAACAAGGTTGTCACGATTAAACACGCTGGTTTTTGAGGGCGCTCCGGTACTGGAGTGTGCGATGTTGTCATAGTCTGTTAATGTCTTGGGTCTATTCGGATTGCCTATCCATCGTTGTCGTGAGACAAAACTCTCTGAGACCAAACTGCGAGTTGAATCCATACCATCAAAACTGAGGCCTATCATATCGGGCAGCGTGTAGATCAGGTCGGAGCTCGTGAATGGACGGTCGGTGTAGGCGTGCCACTGTTGGGCGTGGCCACTCTTTTTCCATTCAGGGGAGGCCCATGCCATAAAGGGTACCGTATACATGGCCGGTGTGGGTGCATCTTCATTTCGCCCGCAAAACGGTTTTTCGACATAGTCGAAAACTTCTTCACCGTGGTCGGATAGATAGACTAATAAGGCCTTATTGTTATTTTTTCGAAGGTTCTCAATGAGTTCGGTGACCACGTAATCGTTGTAGAGAACTGCATTATCGTAACTGTTGTACTCCTCCAGATTGTTCTCACTGACCCGGTGTGGAAGATTTGTGTTATCGACAAATGTCTCAAAGTTTTCTGGGTAGCGGTAGTCATATTTCCGGTGAGCCCCCAGCAGGTGGATCACAATCATTTTTTTTGTGTCGGGTTCTTTGAGGGCCTCGGCAAATGGCTGTAAAACCACACCGTCATATTGGCTGGCGTTCTGCTGACGATTATTGTTGAGATAAACCTGATGATCTGCCAGTTGAGATAGCGTGGTCAGCATTGTGTTTCGCCGGGTTTGTGTTTGTTGGTTGGTGATCCAGGTGATCTCGTAGCCGGCCTGTTTCATCATATTCAGCAACGTGGGCTGATCAAAAAAAGCATTGGGATTTTTCTCATCGGCAAATGACAGCGCTTGCTGTAAGGCCTCAATGGTATAGGGCCTTGGGGTAATGACATTGTTAAACACCGTGAGTTCGTCTCTCATGGCATCGAGTCGGGGTGTCGTTGCTCTGGGGTATCCGTAGAGACTCATTCGTTGCCGGTTGGTTGATTCGCCTATGATCAAAACCAGCGTGTCGGGCATGTCGACTGTGTCGAGTTCAAGATTTTTTAGCGGGGGCAAACGATGATTATCTGCGAGTAGCGATTCCATGTTTTCTAGTTGAGCCCGATATCGAATGTACCCGACGACCAGGTTCCAGGGCGTCGTGGGCTCCAGTCGAGAGAGTAGGTGGTAACGTGCCATTGTAAAATTATTCTGTTGAATCAGCGTGCCTAGGAATGGCCAGCTCACCACCAATAGAAATATAGCCGCGTAGGTATAGCGCCATTTTGGTGCTAGCGTCAAACGGGGTATGAGCCGCCAGAGAAGCAGGGCAACGGCACTGTAGACGGCAAAAACCAGCACATGCCACCCGTGCAGGTAGGACTGAATAAACTCACTCCCCTCGGTCGGGTTTGATTCAAAAATAATAAAAATAGCGCTTTGGGAAAAATCCTGCCCGTAGATTAACCAGTATCCGATGCTGGCCAGAGAGCCCAGCCATAGCACTGTTCCAATAATTGTTGTGATCAGCTTAATTCTTGCTGGGAACAGTAAGATCGGAATCAACCATAGGCTACTCATTAATAGAGAGTCCCGAAGACCCACGCCACCTGCCATACCAGACGAGTACACCAATACTTGATAAGTAAGGGAGAAGTACAGGAAGAATAAATATACCCATAAAAGGGGGTGGCGTTGAGCGAATGCGCGCATATTAGGTTCAGCCATAATAATAAATAAGAGCTAAGACCTTGCATCCTACAGGGGCTTTATTAAGGCTATCTTAAGAGGGCTTAACCTATCTTAGAGATGGTGTTTGATCATCTGGGTGAGGAGTGTTGGTATTATTGGCAGGTGTCACAATGAAAGACGCTTTAATAGTCGATATAAATTACTACGATTTATACCTAAGTCTCGGGCCACCGCAGCTAAATTTCCATTATGAGTTTGTAGTTTGTCAGCAATTAACTCTTGTTGGAATTGGTCTACGGCATTTTTTAGTGTAATGCCTTCGCTTGGAATTAGATTTGGTTGGGTGGGCGCAGGGGGGGCGTCACTCTCTTCAGGTGTGTGTTGTACGTTAATGTCCAAGTATTGGGGTTCAATAATGATGCTGTGTAAATCGCGCCCCTGATCCGCTGTAGCTTTTAATGTGGCTCGACTTAGTAGGTGCTCCAATTCCCGTACATTCCCTGGCCAGTTGTAATCTAGTAGTATTTTTTTTGCCTTAGGCGCTAATCGTAGCCTTTTTACCCCAAAGCGACGTTGATTGATTTCCAGAAAGTGTCCAGCGAGTAATAGTACGTCATTGCCTCGCTCTCTGAGTGGGGGAACATGAATTGGATAGACAGATAGGCGGTGATATAGATCGGCACGAAAGCGTCCTCTGGCGACCTCCTGCTGCAGGTCTCGATTTGTGGCAGCAATAACCCGTACATCTACTTCGATGTGGGTGTCACTACCAACTCGCTGAATCTCTCCGCTTTGAAGTGCGCGTAATAATTTTGCTTGTATGGTGAGAGGTAGTTCGCCAATTTCATCCAGAAAGAGTGTGCCATCATCCGCGAGCTCAAATTTTCCTGAACGGTTGGTTGTCGCGCCAGAAAAAGCACCTTTGATATGCCCAAACAGTTCACTTTCAGCAATACCTTCTGGTAGTGCCGCACAGTTGACGTAGACCAGCGGTTGTCCACCGCGAGATGACAGTGTTTGGATCTGTCTGGCCACTAGTTCTTTTCCTACGCCTGTTTCACCGAGAATAAGTACCGTTAGGTAGGATTGAGCAACGGTTTTTATTTCATTTTTAAGTCGCTTAATGGGTGGGCTATTTCCCATAAGTTCATTTTTTTTGTGGCTCTCGACCAGAGATTGAGCGACCTGTTGCTCCTTAATCACGCGGGCCTCAAGTACTTCAATGCGCTGTGCCGCTTTGATTGTGGCTTCGGTCAGGCTGATGAAGGCACGCAGTTCAATTGGGTCAATCTTGTCGAAAGTGCCTGGAAGCGTAGCATCAAGTGTCAGTACACCCCATGGCTGATTGTCTATATAGAGGGAGGCGCCCATGCAGTCGTGTACGTGTAAGAGGTGGTCGCTGGTTTCCACCAATCCATCATAGGGGTCGGGGAGTTCTGAGTCGGAAGGGAATCGGACGGGTTCTCTGGAGTGTAGCAAGTTAGCTAGGCGGGGATGTTCTTCCACCGCAAAGTGTCGGCCCATCGTGTCATCGCTTAATCCAGCAACAGCTAGAGGTTCAAGAATATGGCCGTCCAGCCGTAAGACGCATGCAGCATCACAAGGAAAGCTTTGTTGTAAGGCATCGAGCAGTCGTTTGTAACGGTGCTCCGCAGGCATTTCCTTGGGCAGGTCACTAACAATAGAAACCAGAGCATTAAAAAAATTAGTAGACGTCATGGTGTTTTTTCTTGATTGGGTTTGTTGTCATAATGATACTGCTGTTGTCCTTATGACATCTTAACGGGTGTTGTCAAAAACACAACACAAAATAATAAATCTAGCGTAAACAATAAGATATATGTTGGCATGAAACTTGATACGTCTAAAGGAAAACAGCAATTTTGTTTAAAGACATAAATATCAAGGAAACAAATTATGAAACTAATAACAACGTATTTATTAGCAGGGTTACTGCTAAATGCCGGATTGGCGACTGCCGATGTTGTGATTGCTGAGGCTTAAATATCTTTTGGTCGTTAAAAATTAAAGAATTTAAAAACAGTTAGAACTAAATAAGTACTTTTGCATATGAGGAAATACCATGGCTGACCGTTTTACTAAGGGTATGGCTCGAAATGTTTACTACGGGGGTGGCGTGTTTGTTTTTCTACTTCTTGTGGGGCTTACGTTTGACACCATGCTTGAGCTGCCTAAAAGGGACCATAGGGAAAATATTACCCAGTCAGTGGCTAATGGAAAACACCTTTGGGAAAAAAACAACTGTGTTGGTTGCCACAGTTTGATGGGTGAGGGGGCTTATTTTGCTCCGGAACTTGCCAATGTTTTTGACCGACGTGGCGGAGGTGATGAGCAGGTGTTTAAGGGGTTTTTAGGGGCCTGGATGGCTATGCAGCCAATGTCAGTTCCGGATCGTCGCAAGATGCCTCAATTTAATCTGACGGATAAAGAGGTTGAGGAGCTGGCAGATTTTTTGATTTGGACATCACGGATCAATGACAACGACTGGCCACCGAATATTGAAGGGTAATGAGAAGGAATGCCTGCTATGAAATTTGAATCACAAAAGGTTGCAAAGCCATATTTTATTTTTGCTCTCGTGTTATTTGTCGGGCAGATTTTGTTTGGTCTGATTATGGGGTTGCAATATGTATCTGGGGATTTTCTTACAACCTATATCCCTTTTAACGTTGCTCGAATGGTCCATACCAACTTATTGATTGTGTGGTTACTGTTTGGCTTTATGGGTGCTTCTTACTACTTGGTGCCGGAGGAGTCTGATACAGAACTGCACAGCCCTTGGTTGGCAAAGTTGAGCTTTTGGGTTTTTGCTGCTGCCGGCGTGGCTACTATTTTGGGTTATCTTCTTGTGCCCTATGCCCGGTTAGCAGAAATTACTTATAACGATCTACTGCCAACAATGGGTCGTGAATTTCTTGAGCAGCCGACTATCACTAAAATTGGCATCGTTGTGGTGTGCCTTGCTTTTGTCTACAACATTGGCATGACCGTACTTAAGGGCCGCAAGACTGTGATTAATATGGTCTTAATTACGGGATTGATCGGTTTATCCGTATTTTTTCTGTTTTCTTTTTATAACCCGATCAACTTGGTGCTGGATAAGTATTTCTGGTGGTGGGTCGTGCATTTGTGGGTTGAAGGCGTGTGGGAGTTAATTCTAGGCGCGGTACTCGCATTTGTTTTGATCAAGGTGACGGGTGTAGACCGGGAGATCATAGAAAAGTGGTTGTATGTCATTGTTGCTTTGGCGCTGATTTCTGGTCTGGTCGGTATGGGGCACCACTATTTCTGGATTGGCCCTGGAGAATACTGGTTATGGCTGGGTTCTATCTTTTCAGCTTTGGAGCCAGTGCCTTTCTTCATGATGGTGGTATTTGCTTTCAAGGTCGTAAAAGAAAGGCGCCATGAACACGGCAATGCAATTGCTACTACGTGGGCATTAGGTACAGCGGTCATGGCATTTTTGGGTGCCGGTGTCTGGGGCTTTTTACATACTCTGGCGCCAGTAAATTACTACACCCATGGATCACAGCTAACAGCGGCTCACGGGCACTTAGCTTTCTTTGGAGCTTACGCCATGATTGTGATGACCATTATTTCTTACGCTATGCCAATTATGCGTGGTAGACCTCAGGGTAACCCAATAGCGGCCCAGCGACTGGAGCGCTTCGCTTTCTGGGCCATGTGTCTGAGTATGTTGGGGGTTACCTTGGCATTGACGGTTGCTGGTGCTTGGCAGATAGCCTTGCAGCGACTTCCAGAATCTGGTGAGGCTTTAGGCTTTATGGCCACACAGGATAAGTTGGCACCAGTGTTTTGGGTGCGTGAAATATTAGGTGTTGTATTCCTGCTGGGATTAGTTGCCTATTTGTCGAGTTTCTTTGTTGGGGCGACTGAATCAGAAGTCGATAGCTTGGAAGCAGCTGCGGTATAAAAAGTGATACCGGGGCGCTATAGCACCCCGGTGTTGAGCCTTCATCGTTTGCTTTTTCTCTTTAAAAATCAACCTTCATATGGATTGATTTTCATTAACAGCTGGGATTGTTATGGAAGAATTTATCGGTGATTTATGGCACCGGGTAGTGACCAGGCAAGCGCAAACAGATTATCCCGATGCGCAGGTCGAGCTGGCCGTGTTGACGCCACAGTTAGCCCCTTTTTATCGTGCCATGGGTGGATCCCCAGGAAAGGTTCTGGAAGCATCACAACCGCGTGCTTTTAATACACAACGCCGCCTTGTTCAGCGCATTGCGGGAACACATCGTCGGTTTTCGGTGAGTTGGCAAGATGAGCGTAGTGTGCGACTTCCTCCGAGTCTTGCTTTGTTTCCCGAGCGTGATATCAATGAAGACCTTTATTTTTGGCTAACAGCTTTAGCAGCTAAACAGTCTTATCTGCAACACTGGTTTATCGATAACCTACGGGCTAGTTATGAATTGCTGGCTGAGAAACCTGGATTAAAAAAAACGTATAACCGATTGGTCTCCGCAGTGATCAACCAGCGAGAATTGTTAACCGGTTCGAGCGGTGCCGATCAGGAGGGTGAAATGGCTATTCGACAGGCACTCCGGGACCCAGGCTGCATTCAATCATTACCCCGAACTAAAGTTGGTCTCTTGCCGGTTCCTTTATGGCTATACCCTCCTCCCATGCAGATTGTCTCTATTGATAGCGAGGACAACCTCGATGAGTGTGAGAGTGGTATGGCAACGGTGAGCCAAATTTATGGAAGCCGCAAAGAAGCTAATCGTATCGATGATAGTAAGGAAACAGACGGTCTACTGATCTTTCAATTGGAGAGCTTGTTTAGCTGGACCGAGCAGGTGGAGTTGGATCGCTGTCAGGATGAAGACGATGAGGATAATTTGGCTTCTGCTGTAGAAGATCTGGATATTATTTCGTTGTCTCGCCAGCGCCGGGCCGGCGCAGCAAAAGTTAAGTTTGACCTCGATTTGCCTTCGGTCCATAACGATGAATTGCCTGTGGGTGATGGGATTAAATTGCCTGAGTGGAATCACCAAAAATCACAATTGGTTAAGGATTTTTGTCTGCTGCAACCTATGTTAGCTGACGATGCAGTACCCGTTGCCATCCCCGAGCATTTGAATCGTACGGCATGTCATTTAAAAAACCGTTTTGCCAAGCTTCATCTGCAACGCCAATGGCAGTATCGCCAGCCTTATGGTGAGGAGTTGGATCTGGATGCATGGCTGGATAATGAAACTAGTCCGGTTTGTAGCCAAGAAGAGCAGCCATGTTTTAAAGCACGTACTGCCAATGCACGAGAATTGTCCTGCTTGTTACTTGCCGATTTGTCCATGTCTACGGATTCAGCTTTGAATGCAGACCAGCGAGTGATTGATGTGATCCGCGATACGCTACTGTTATTTGCAGAAGCACTGAGTGGCTCGGGTGACCAGTTTGCCATTTACGGGTTTTCATCCGTCAAGAATAAACAGGTTCGTTACAACCTACTAAAGAATTTTTCCGAAACCTACTCCGACCAGGCTAGGGGAAGAATTATTGCCATTAAACCTGGATTTTATACCCGCATGGGTGCGGCGATAAGGCAGTCTACCGAAATTCTTAAACAGCAAAAATCACAACAGCGTCTTCTACTCATTGTATCCGATGGAAAGCCTAACGATATTGATCACTATGAAGGTCGCTATGGTATCGAGGACACTCGGCACGCAATTTTGGACGCCAAGCGTCAGGGGATTCAGCCCTTTTGTGTCACCATCGATGATAAAGGCAATGATTATTTGCCTTACCTCTTTGGTAGCCAGGGTTATGCCCTGGTCAATGATGTTTCTCGGTTGCCAACGTTGTTGCCGAAACTCTATTTAAACCTGGTGGGCTTAAACAGCTGACATGCGAGTACAGCCATGAGTATACGACGGCTCATGTGCCTAATTTACACAGGAATTTATTATGACAATAAGCAATTATTATTTACCACAGGGTCGTGAAGTCGAGATTTTTAAGGGGGCTGCCGCTAACGGTTTGCCCGTGATGATAAAAGGGCCTACCGGTTGTGGTAAGACTCGCTTTGTCGAATATATGGCTGAAAGATTAGGGCGAAAGGTCTACACCATTGCCTGTCATGATGACTTGACGGCGTCAGATTTAGTGGGAAGACACTTGATTGGTGCTGAGGGTACCTTTTGGCAGGACGGCCCACTAACTCGTGCTGTGCGCGAAGGTGGAATTTGTTATTTGGATGAGGTGGTTGAAGCGCGAAAGGATACGACCGTAGTATTGCATCCGTTGTCCGATCACCGCCGTATTTTGCCTGTCGAGCGTACCGGTGAACTATTGCATGCGCACCCGGATTTTATGTTGGTTATTTCTTATAACCCTGGTTATCAAAATCTAATGAAGGGCCTAAAGCCAAGCACTCGTCAGCGTTTTGTCGGGTTAAGTTTTAATTATCCGGATGCAGACCGCGAAGTGCTTATCGTGTGTCAGGAATCTGGGGCTGAAAAGAACGTTGCACAACAATTGGTGGCACTGGGTAATGATTTGCGCCGCATGAAAGATCACGATCTGGAGGAAGCTGCATCGACACGCTTGTTGATCTATACCGCTTTGATGATTAATTCGGGATTGACGGCCAAAGAAGCGTGTAGCGTTTGTCTGGTGGAGCCCCTAACGGATGACTTGGCAATGCAGCAGGCAATTGGGCGGCTGATCGATGTACATTTTTAAGCCCTTTTTTTCTGACATCATAAGGCACTGTTATGGCTGCTAGTTTTGGTGCTGCTTTACTCGAATCAGAAAGTGCTCTTGATCAAGATTTGGCTGTTCCTGAGGCTGCAAAGGCTTCGAAAGAAACCCCTGGGAATATGGCCGTGTGGGTTTTAATCTATGCAGAGCTTTTTGAGTTCGCCTTGTTCTTCATCGCTTTTTTGATCGCTAAATCCCATTACCCCGTTGTTTTTTCTGAAGGTCCGTTACAGCTTAATACCTTTGCCGGAACAGCGAACACCCTAGTGTTGATTACGAGTAGTTTTTTTGTGGCGAGAGCGATGGCTGCTATTAAGTCGGGGAAGCGCCATGAATGTTTGACATGGTTGTGGTTAACCTTGGCGGCAGGGAGCGTTTATTGTGGTATCAAAGGCTGGGAGTATAGTTGGAATGAGGCCGCTGGTATCGGGGCACGGAGAAATACATTTTTTACACTTTATTATTATCTGACGCTTAATCACTTACTTCATGTGTTAATTGGCATGTGCACTATTTTATTTGTAACAATCCGTACTCATATGGACATTTATGATGCGACTAATTTTGAAGGGTTGGAGAGTGCGGCGTTGTATTGGCACATGATAGATCTCGTATGGATTATTATTTTTCCCCTTTTGTACGTATTAAGGTAATGAAAGCATGAAGTTTGGTATCAATAGATTGACTTTTTCTTGGCTGGTTTTATTGGTCTTAACGGTTGCGGGGGCTTTCATTGCTGAGAGAGTAGAGGTTTCAACACTGATTGTTATCTTGGTTTGTAGCACTATTGTGATGAAAGGCGTCATGGTTATTGAACACCTGATGGGGTTGCGTTCAGCATTGCTGGGCATACGCTGGGCAATGCTGTCCTACTTTTTTATCTTGCCGTCAATGATCGCGCTGTCAGTATTATTTCCTGAGGTCTTGGCAGGGCTAACCAGCCTTTAAATGACTAGATATAAAGTAAGCAGACAGGTTTTATTTTAAAAGGGGGTGATCTTCGGGTAATTGCTTGGCAATCCACAGTGCGAGTTTGTGTTTCATATGTGGGATGTCCAACTGGGCTTTTGCTAACGGTTGAATGAGTTTGTCGTGGGCGAGTAAACGGTAGACGTATTCAATTTTTTCTTTGGCGGAATCATTTTTGTCGAACTTGGCGACGCCTCTTTTTTCGGCATAAATCATGCCGACTCTCAAGGCTTCTTTTAATAGCTCTGCTTCATTATTCATTTTGGACATTGGTGTTGTTCCTTGAAAAGATGATTTAGGACTATTGGCTACACCCGGTCAATCCTTGATCCATCTGCTCTGCAGGGGACTCTATCTCCATTGTACCTATCACGGTGGCTGGCACGCCAGCGACTATCGAGTGAGGAGGAATATCTTTGAGTACCACGCTGGCGGCGGTAATTTTTGAACCTTCGCCAATTTCAATATTGCCAAGGATTTTTGCTCCAGGGCCAACCAGAACGCCGCGGCGAACTTTGGGGTGGCGATCACCGGACTCTTTGCCCGTTCCACCGAGTGTCACGGACTGAAGGATAGACACGCAATCTTCTACCACGGCCGTTTCGCCGATCACGATGCCAGTGGCATGGTCGAACATAATGCCTTTTCCAATCGCCGCTGCGGGATGAATGTCCACACCAAAGACCACTGAAATACGATTTTGTAGTACTAAGGCCAAGGGCCTGCGGTCATTAGTCCAGAGCCAGTGGGCCGCGCGCCATGCTTGTAGGGCATGAAAACCTTTGTAATACAAAAAAGCGGTTGAGAGACCCCGGCAGGCTGAGTCGCGAGTGTGAATGGCACTGATGTCGGTATTGACCTGCTCCTCGATGGCTGGATCTGAGCGGAAGGCCTCATCAAATACTTCCTGCAGCTTCAGTGCCGGTGTCATTTCACTGCCTAGTTTTTCAGCCAATAAAAAGCTTAGTGCTGTCAGTAAAGAGCTGTGGCTGAGGATAGTGATCTGTAGAAAACTGGCCAGCACAGGCTCGGCATCGGCAATGATGCGAGTTTCCTGTTGAATTTCTTGCCAGAGCGATTGATTCATAGCGGTAGTTTCTGATCGAGGGCTTATTGGGACATTATCGGGGCCGTGCCATTATTTTTCCAGCGGTGTGCGTGCCAGGCACCATATTTCTATGTGCCTTGCGCCGGCCTTCCGAAGTAAACCCGATAGCTCAGCGATGGTACTGCCGGTGGTGACGACATCGTCAACTAAGGCGATACTCTTAATGTCGAGATTGCGATTGAGCCGAAAAGCACCTTTTAGGTTTTTAAGTCGTTGTTGACGAGGTAGCCCTTGCTGGGAGGGCGTGTGCTTTTGGCGTGAAAGCAGACTGGTGTCGAGGGCAATGCCCAGTCTTTGCCCAAGGTAATGCCCTAACCAATGGGCCTGATTGTGACCGCGGGAAAATTGTCGTCGCCAGTGGAGCGGCACTGGCAATATCAGATTGGGCAATGCTTCCCTGCCCCTCAGTTCGTCGAGTAACAATTCGGCCAATACCACACCTGAGCTAAATCGACCATGGTGCTTAAATTGATTAATCAGTTTGTTGGCGGGAAATTCATAACGCAGGGGTGCCACGCAGCGGGAAAAAGAGGGTGGATTTGATAGGCATGCACCACAGATAGCGGTATTGGTTTCGACATCCTGTGATGGTTGAGAGGTATGACCAAAAGGTAGTGAGCAGCATTGGCAGGCATTTTGGTTGAAAGGTAGATCAGCTTCGCAACCTCGGCATAAATCCATGGGGCGTTTCGATAACGTGCCACAAAGCACGCAACATCCGGGGAGCAGGAGATAGCAGTTGCGCTGTACGGCGGCCGCCCAACTGCGGATTAACTCTGATATTTTGGTGTTTTTCGGCATGGCTGTTAACCTTAAATCCATTTTTGGTTGACAGTGGGGGTGCCTCGCTTATCATAGTGGGCTTAATCAAGAATACGTGAGACTACCTATGCCTGCCAGTAACAAAGCTGTAATCCGTCAAGATTGGACAAGAGATGAGGTTCAGGCGCTGTTCAAACAGCCCTTTAATGACCTGTTGTTCGAGGCACAGGTGGTACACCGTCAGCATTTTAATCCCAATGAAGTGCAACTGAGTACACTGCTCTCCATTAAAACCGGAGCCTGTCCGGAGGATTGTAAATACTGCCCTCAGAGCGCTCGTTACGATACGGGGCTAGAGAAAGAGAAATTGATGGCCGTTGAGCAAGTGATCGAAGAGGCCAAGGCCGCCAAGGCTACGGGTGCCACCCGATTCTGTATGGGGGCCGCCTGGCGTTCGCCTAAGGACAAAGACCTACCCTATGTGGCAGAAATGGTCAGCCAGGTAAAAGCACTGGGCATGGAAACCTGCATGACATTGGGTATGTTGAAGGAGGAACAGGCCCAACTGCTGGCAGATGCAGGTTTGGACTATTACAACCACAATCTCGATACCTCGCCGGAATACTATGGTGAAATTATTACCACTCGCACTTATGAAGATCGTCTCAATACGCTGGGCAATGTGCGCAAGGCCGGCATGAAAGTCTGCGCCGGAGGAATTGTCGGCATGGGTGAGGGAGAAAAGGATCGCGCCGGGTTGTTGATGCAGCTGGCGAACCTCCCTCAGCAGCCGGAATCTGTGCCAATCAATATGTTGGTAAAGGTGGCCGGCACACCATTGGATCAACAGGAGGAACTGGATCCCTTTGAGTTTATCCGCACCATTGCCGTAGCTCGTATCATGATGCCCAAGTCCCATGTGCGGCTTTCGGCTGGTCGAGAAGAGATGAATGATCAGATGCAAGCGCTGGCCTTTATGGCGGGGGCAAATTCCATTTTTTATTGTGAAAAACTGTTAACCACGCCAAACCCCAAAGCCAACCGGGATATGGAGCTGCTTGACCGACTGGGTATTAAGCCTGAGTCCTATCAGGTCGAGCGGGATAGCCAGGAAGACGAAGCGTTGCTTCACCAGGCGATATCCGAGGCTGAAACGGACCACCTGTTTTACAACGCGGCTAATTAGGATAGTTGTCATAGCTTATGTCTTCGTTGATGGATTTGGAGCTACAAGCCCAGTTAGACCGGCGAAAAGTAGATAACCTCTACCGACAGCGTCATGTTCTGGAGTCGGCTCAAAATATTGAAGTGCAGGTGGATGGTAAGACCTGTGTGGCTTTCTGTAGTAACGACTACCTCGGTCTCGCCAGTCATCCCGCCGTTATTGATAGCCTGCGGCGTGGCGCCGATACCTACGGTGTAGGAAGTGGTGCTTCCCATCTTATTTATGGTCATTCCCGCGAGCACCATGCTCTTGAAGAGGAGCTGGCGGCCTTTACCGGTCGGCCAAGAGCGTTACTTTTTTCTACGGGTTATATGGCCAATCTCGGCACTATTCGAGCATTGGCTGATAAGGGCGACCATATTTTTGAAGACCGGCTTAACCATGCGTCTCTATTGGATGGCGGCTTGGCCAGTGGCGCTCGATGCCACCGCTATCGGCATTCAGATAGCGCCGATCTCGATCGACGTATGCAGAAAGTGACCAGCGGACGAAAACTGGTGGTGACGGATGGCGTGTTCAGTATGGATGGCGATCTGGCACCATTGCCAGCGCTGGTGGACACCTGCCAACAACATAATGGTTGGTTGATGGTCGATGATGCCCATGGCTTTGGCGTGCTGGGCGATAACGGTGGCGGTCTAACGGAACACTATGGTTTAGGCCTTGACGAACTCCCCATTCTAGTCGGCACCCTGGGTAAAGGGTTTGGAACCTTTGGTGCGTTTGTCGCGGGTTCTGATGCGCTGATCGAGACCCTTATTCAATATGCCCGCACGTATATTTATACCACGGCGCTACCACCGGCAGTGGCTTCTGCCACTCGCATCAGTCTGAAAATTTTACAGCGGGAAAGCTGGCGAAGAGAGCAGTTAAAAAGTCTTATCGAGCGTTTTAGATCGGGTGTCGAGGCGTTGGGTTTGGCGTTGATGGATTCTACTACGCCGATTCAGCCGGTATTGTTTCACGACGATGAACTCACGTTTCAGGTGGGTGAACAACTTCGAGCTAAAGGGTTTCTAGTGGGCGCCATTCGACCGCCAACGGTGCCCATCGGAAGTGCACGCTTGCGTATTACGCTGTGTGCTGAACATACCGAGGAGCAGGTGGACAGACTTCTGGATGCGCTGGATAAAACCCTGGTCGAACTCCGGAGCAAACGCGGATGATGGCTGCGGCAGCACGTGAGATCCTCCAAGTACCCTCACCGGCGTTGGAGGTTTACGACCATCCATGTACCGGTACACTTATTCAGCCGGAGCCTTTGGTGCTGTTACACGGTTGGGGTAGTGACAGTCGTGTCTGGCAGGACGTGTTGCCAGAATTGACTCAGCACCTGAATGTGGTGGCCATTGATTTGCCGGGGTTTGGTCAAAGTCCCTCTTTAGCGCCACTTTCGGATCTGAGTACGCTTGATCAGTGCCTAAAGGCCATTTGCGATGTACTGCCGCCGCGTTGCACGCTATTGGGTTGGTCGTTGGGCGGTATGCTGGCGACCACTCTGGCGAGTCGTTATCCAGAACGTTTTAATCACCTGATTACCATCGCCAGCAATGGCTGTTTTGTTCAGCAGCCTGACTGGCCCTGTGCTATGCCAGTCGAGACATTTGTTGCTTTTTTTGAGTTGTTCAAGCAGCAGCCCGCTGTTTGTCTAAAGCGTTTTCATGGCCTGCAAAGTCGAGGTGATAATCATGAGCGACAGTTGCTTAAAACCCTGAAGCGCACATTTGATCATTGCCCGGATGGCCATTCTGATCACGACGCAGGTGATGACAGTTGGCGGACTGGATTAGAGTTATTGTCCCAGCTAGATAACCGGGAATTATTGCGGTCACTTCATGTTAGAGGCTTGCATATTTATGGTGCCGAAGATCAGTTGGTGCCTGTCGCCGTGGCTGGCGAAGTCAGTGCATTGAATCATTATCAGCAGGTGGCCGTGCTGGAAAATACGGCACATGTGCCTCAGTTGAGCTGTCCCGAGGAGCTTGCTTTAAGGGTCTGTAATTTTTTACGCGAGGGCCGATATCACCTGAACAAACAGCGAGTGGCAGATTCTTTCAGTCGCGCTGCGACCAGTTATGACTCGGTGGCTCGTTTGCAAAGGCAGGTGGGGCAGCAGTTACTGGATGCAGTTCCCGGCCACTATCAGCCCAGCCGAGTGATTGATATCGGCTGTGGTACGGGCTATTTCACCGAACGGTTGGCCAAAACCTATTCATCCGCCGAATGTTTTGGTGTCGATCTTGCTGAAGGCATGTTGGATTTCGCCCGCCGCGAACACAATATATCTGCCACCTGGTTGTGTGGTGACGCAGAAAGCCTGCCCTTTGCGGATAATTCTGTCGATATGGTGTTTTCCAATCTGGCATTTCAGTGGTGTGAGCAACTGCCAGCATTAGCCGGGGAAATTAACCGGGTACTAAAACCTGGTGGGTTTTTAGCATTTACGTCGCTGGGTTCTCAGACGTTATTTGAGCTTCGTGAATCCTGGGCCGCAGTGGATGATTATGTGCATGTAAATCACTTCCATAACGCCGGTAACTGGCAAGATGTCTTTGCTGAAGCGGGGATGGATTTTGACTCTTTTGACGTGGTGCCCTGCGTGTTGGACTATTGCGATTTTCGTCACCTCACTGATGAACTAAAGGGCCTCGGTGCCCACAATGTGAACGAGGGGCAAAACCGGGGCATGACGGGGAGACATGGTATCCAGACATTGATTCGAACTTACGAGCAATTCCGCAACCCTCAAGGTGCATTGCCTGCCACTTGGGAAGTCATCTATGGAGTGGCTCGATGTCAGGGTTAAAAAAGTCCAGTGCTTATTTTGTGACGGGTACGGGTACCGGTGTTGGTAAAACGTTGGTGACCTCGGGCCTGTTGGCCGCAGCTCGCTTGAGCGGCCTAAGTACCGCAGGCCTCAAGCCCGTCGCCGCGGGTTGCGAGTTGACCGAGGATGGCCTCAGAAATGATGATGCCCTCGCATTGCAGGCGCAGACCACGCTGCCTATCAGCTATGAGCAGATTAATCCGGTGGCGCTGGAGCCAGCCATTGCGCCGCATATTGCTGCAGCTGAAGCCGGCCGGCGTTTAAGCGCAGACCGGCTAGCGGGTTTTTGCCGGGGTGTGATGATGCAGCGCCCTGACCTGACTTTAATTGAAGGTGCAGGTGGTTGGCGCGTACCGCTGAATGATAGGGAAACCTTTGCCGAGTTGGCAAAAATAATGCAGCTGCCGGTAATATTGGTGGTGGGAATGGATCTTGGTTGTATTAATTTGGCATTGCTCACAGCCGAGGCCATTCAGCGGGATGGTTTGACCCTCGCGGGTTGGGTTGCCAATCAGGTTGTCCCGACCATGGATCGGTATCAGGAAAACCTGGAAACCTTGCAACGGAGGATTCGCTGCCCCATGATTGGCGAAGTGCCTTATCAGTCTGGGGTCGAAGTAGAGCAGATAATAGAATACTTAAGCTTGGATGCCCTGCTGGAGCAGGCAGATAAGTAATGATTCATTACCACAAAGATAGATTATAGGTTAGCGATTGCCATGGGAACGAGAAGCGAAGACGAGTATTGCGAAGAAGATTTGGCACGAATTAATGAGGTGCTTAATTCCGGGGTCAACTCAGTAGAGCGTAAGCCTTTTAGGTTTAAATTATTGTTCTGGTGGTGGGTTGTCGTCGGAGGTTTGGGTGGAGCAAGCTGGCTATTGGCCAAGCTGGCAGGTGTCGTGTAGCCAGGTTAACCTTACCTTGTATCAATCATAAAACAGCCCGGCATACGCTGGGCTGTCGTTTTATGATCGTCATACTTTCTTTGGTTCGATATCAGTTAGACATCTTTTACCCGAACCATCAATTTTCCAGTATTTTCTCCGGTATAAAGCTTCTTAACGCTTTGAAGGGCGGTTTCCAGGCCTTCTGACACATCGAGTCGCGCCTTTAATTTACCTTCACCCATCCAGCGTACCAGTGCCTCGGTGGCCTCCGGGTAGCGATCCATATAATCCAGAATAATAAAGCCCTGAATTTTCAACCGGTGCATCAGTATCAGGTCGTAGTTGTAGGGGCCGGGTACCGGTTCTGTGGCATTGTATTGGGAGATGAGTCCGCAGGTGGGTATTCTGCCATGCAGGTTCATGAGCTTCATGCAGGCATCGAGAATGCTGCCACCTACATTGTCGAAATACACATCAATGCCATTGGGACAGGCTCGGGCCAGCGCCTCGGGTACATTTTCAGTTTTGTAATTAATGGCCTCATCAAAGCCCAAATCATCTTTAATCCACTGGCACTTTTCATCGCTACCGGTCAAACCAACCACATGGCAGCCCTTGATTTTGGCAATCTGGCCAGCCAGGGATCCCACGGCACCTGCGGCTGTGGAGATCACTACCGTTTCGCCAGCCTTTGGTTCGCCGATATCGAGTAAGCAGAAGTAAGCTGTTGGTCCAACCAGGGCCATCGTGGCAAAGGCATCAATAACCGGTACGTCACCGGTGTCGCCTAACAGACCGACGGTTTCGGGTGTACCGATTTGGTAGTCAGCCCACGTGCCTATACCGCTGACTAAATCACCTTCTTTAAAGGCCGGGGTGTTGCTTTTGATGACCGTGCCGCAGACGATGCCGCGCATGGGCGCATCCAACTCGACGGGGGGCATGTACTGTTCAATATCACTCATCCAGACACGGTTGGTAGGGTCGAGTGAAAGATAGTTTAGTTGAAATAGGCACTCCCCTTCGGCGGGTTCTGGAATAGCTTCATTTTCAAGGCTGAGGACATCGTCCGTGATATCACCTATGGGACGTTTACGAAGACGCCAAACGCGGTTGGTTTCGGACATATATTTTCTCCTCATGGGTTTAGGTTTTAATAGCTTGTGTTGTTCGACTCAATAAAATTAAAAAGGTAAATAATCGTAGGCTAATACAAATGACTCAGCCATTTAATTTGTGGTTTAGCGGACAATGAATACGTCGTACTTTACATAGCCGGCTTCACCAAACTGAATCTCAACCATTTTATTAATAGTCTGAACTTCATTGAGCCAGGAATATTTTTCGGATGAGGTTTGAAAGGTCGGTGCCGCAATGAAGTAGGGAATATCTTTATCGGTTAGCAGCTCTCCATTATTGAGGCGCTCCGCACTTTCTTCGGAATTTTTGATGATGCCGTTATACGAAATATAAATATGGGCACCATCATCGGTTTCGATTAAGCCCCTGACATCCAGACGGAATACACCTGAGGGCATAATACGAAGCCAGTCGGCTCCAGGGGCAATAAATTCACCGGTGATATTTGGACCTTTAACCCACCCACCGGGCCGGACATTCACAATCATCATGCCTTCATCAATGGCCAGGGGCGGGTCGAGAGGGGCTAAATAACTCATCACGTATTCAGTGGTTAGCTGGGTAGCGGGTGCTGATGAAGAATCATTGTTCATGACGAAATCCTGAAAAAATTATTATTACAAATCTGTCCCTAGGCGAACCGACTGTTTTTTTATTTGGCCAAGGATAATAGTTGTGTCTTGGCTGACTCAGCAAAGAACTTCTGTGACCAGCTGGTTCTCTGTTTGTTCCTTGGCGGGGTTAGCTAAAAATGGGTTTTAGCGCTCAATAATTATTGGATGAGTTTAATCCACTCCCCGACTTTTGGTTCTCCTGAAGGGTAATAGCCATTGATGATGCGTAGTTCGTCTTCTCCAAATTTACCCAGTTTCAGGTGCCGAGCCAATCGTGAAAAAGTCGTATTGCCGGTGGCCTTGACGTAGTGAATCGTTTTTGGTTTTCGTTCTTTTAAAGCTCTTTTTGATAGGGGATGAAAACTTCTAATAATATTAATAATGTCTTTATTAGCTTGCTCTTCATTCGCCCCGGCATCAATTTTACCCCTGAACAGGTATGCCCGGCGGCCATAATAAATCACTGCGATACGCTGATCTGGTTCTCCTTTTTTGGGAATGAAACCGGTGTATCCCCTGAGCCTTGCCTGTATAAATGCCTCGGATTTTTTAAGCAGCGGGATACCCAGCCGCTTTTTAATAAACTGATCGGGGGTGTCCGTAGTTCGAGCCATCATGCCGACCGTCATGTGGGCGTTATTATCAGAATTTTTGGCTTGAATAAGATCACCCTTGTTACCGTTGGTCTCGTCGTAGGTCCAGTTTTTTGGGAAATAAATTTGAAAGGCTAGTGCATTATTTTGGTAGGCATTTTCAGGTGGTTTGCTTTGCTCGAAGTTGTTTCCCCAAATCATGCCTTCTGTGGCGACCCTGAAAGGGGTGATATTCTTCTCAGCATCTAGCGGTTTGGAAAGTTCGCCTGATTTATTCACCACTTCGCGAAGTCGCTCGTCATTTCGGGGGTGCGTAGAAAATAACCCGTGGTAGGTTTGAACCTTTTTGCCTAATTCCTGGGCGCGTTTTTTTTCAAAACGCTCGTGGTCCTTAAGGAGTGAAATAACTTCAATCATGGCCTGGGGGTCATAACCGGACTGGAGCAGATATTTACTGCCCAACTCATCCGCTTCGAGTTCCATATCTCTGCCGTAACCACTGACCAGAGAGGCGCCCCAGAGAGCGCTGGCTTGCCCTACCTCTGAGCTTCGTGTCAGGATGGCCAGCAACCCTGCCACCAGGCTAGAGCCTGTCTGAGCCCGCTTCTGGCGGCTGTGGTGATTTGCCGTGACGTGACCAACTTCATGTGCCAGCACGGCGGCCAGCTGAGCTTCAGATTTGAGATAGGTGATGAGTCCGCGGTGGATGTAGATATAGCCATCCTGAATGGCAAAGGCATTGATGTCCGGGTTATCTATTACCGTAAAAGTGAATGTTTCTTTGGATTTTTTGAGGTTCTTCGCAATACGCTGGCCAACCTGATTGACATAATCTGCCAGGCGGCCCTCTACCAGCGGCATGTTGGCGATAAGTTCTTCGTGCATTTCCTGACCGGTAGAGGGGGTACTTTTCGCAGCTAGGGCTGGTTGCAGCGTCAGGCTAAGGGTTGTCAGCACGGCAAATAAGAATCGAAGTCTCATCGTTTATTACCCGGTTCCAGGGTTTTTAATCATCACTTTCCCGCGAGGCTCGCTTGTTTGACAGGGCCCTTTGGTTTGATAAAGCCCTGTTAGTTGATATTGGCGGCAGGGTTTCGGGTGCTCCTTTCAGAAAAAACCCTTTAAGCCGATTGCCTATGCCGTCACAAGCATCACCCTGGACTTGAGCGATAAACGGGATTGGGGCTCCAACGGCCAACAGATAGGACGAACCTTTTGTTTCTACGTTAACCCGACCTTTCTCGTCCAGTTGTTTTAAGTCCCAGATGATGGCTTCGTAACTGGAGGCTTTATCCCAGCTGGCGAAACCAAAGCAGCCACCACCTCCGGGGGCGATAGCACAGCTGAAGGTTCCTTTTTTCTCGGTGGTTTCAGTATTGCCGTTTACCCAAATCATATATCGAATCCCGAGTGCTTTGATGCGTTCGGCAATCAATGGTTCCTCTAGCATCCGGCCCATACGTCTCAGCTTTAGCGGTGCGACTCTCGGCTCAAACCAAGGGTAGAAGCTGTCGAGGAATACCTGTTCCGGCATAACCTTCAGTTTTCCTTTGGTGGCCAGCTTGTTGCCGATGCAGTTAATAAAGTCTGGCTCCGTTTCATACTCTCCGGCATGACGCCGACCCATAATGACCACTTGCTCGCCATTACCCAGCTCCAGAGAGGCATCGGTGACCCGGTATTCATCGATGATTGTTGATGTGGAGCAGGCCGTGAGCGACAGCAGTGCAAGCAATGCCAGGCAAGCGGGTCGGTAAAACCGAAGTAGGCGAGTATTGGTCATCACTGGCTACCACGCTGCGCCAATGGCGTTGATTCCGGATGGGCCTCAAGCCAGTCACGAATTTCCGGCACTCTTTTAAAGCCAATAATCAGTTTTACGCCAGCGTCCCTCAAGGCGGCCGTCGTGGCTTGATCCAGAGCTTCCTCTTCCGATTTCAGAAAGCGGGTCTGGGTTTTTCCATAAGCGCTCATCAGCCAGTCGGCAATGGGCTCTCCCTCGCGGTTAAAAACTTGCAGGTTATATTTTAGCCACACTTCAAATACATTGAGGCGAGTTTCAAAGGGCATGGCCAACTGCACCTCTTCCACATGGGGAACCACTATTAAGTCTATGTTTTGTGCCGGGGCGTTGGATGCTGTTTGTAGTTGGGATGAGCGGCTGAACATATCGCTGAATATTTGATTAAACAGCTTGGTTTGAGATTTTCCCAAAGCCATGTTGACGTCTTGCTCTTCCCCGCTTTCATAAGTGTAGTTGGTGAAGCTGTCATCTAGCACCAACCCCACATGATAGGGCATTGACCGGGTCAGGGCCGAGGGATAGTCCCCTGTGACCGTGACATTGGTTGAGCAGGCTGCTAGCAATATAGACGCTATAACCAGTGTCAGCCGAGGTATCAAAATAAAGCGTGTTTTTTTCATTTGTTCCATTTATTTGAGTCCATGACTTAGCGCCTCTTATTTGAGGCCCGAAAGGCCGACAAAGGTTCCATTATTACGATAGCTCAACTCTCGCATGAGTGCGGCAAATCGAGTTGCCGTTTGGAGGTTGCCGCCTTGAACTTGAAAGTGGACCGGGAAGCCAATGGTGTGAATGCGCACCAATCGATTGCCACTCCGCTTGCGGTTGATCTTATCTACGGTGTCCAGTACCTGTGCGATTGAATTGCCGGTAAAGTCATCGCCAAACACATAAAGACTGATCTTCTTGTCGGAGGCATAGAATCGTCGAATGGCTTGCTGAACCCCTTCAACCGGACTGGAGTTGCTAAAAGGAGTCCAGCTGGCAAGACGATTTACAATGGCTTTTCGGCGGGCAGGGGTGTCTGGAATCCATCTTCCCCGATAACTTGAAAACATATAATCCCCCATATCATTCATCACTTGAATTCCCTTTACGCGGGGGTAGATATTAAGGATGTTGATCATCTCCTGTTGAACGCGTGGCCAGGCAAAATTGAACATACTGCCAGAGGTATCAATAATGAAAACAATGTATTCACTGTCTACGGGGATGCCCCCTATGAGTTGGTTATCCTTCCTGTTTTGACTGGCTAACAGCCGTTCCATTTCTTCTGTGAGAATTTGTTGAGCCAACGTTAGTTTGTCTTTTTCAGTGGTATCAACCTGGGCAACAGCATCCTTTTGTCGTCGGACGCTCGCCAGTTCTTGCTGCAGTTTTGCGATCCGTAGACGAATGTCAGAAAGCTGTTCTTCCCGGGATTTAAGTGTGCGGTTGAGGGTGGTCGTTTCCCCCCGGATTTGGAACAATTGTTGCTGCAGCTCGGCAACACTGCCTTCCAAAGGTTGTTCCACGGTTTCAAATGCCGTGGACTCCACCGTTTTGGCGATCAGCAGTAACAGCACGATAGCCCCAAAACCACAGCTAATGACATCGAGAAAAGAGATGCTGATTTCAGCGGTATGCCGCCGTTCTCTCCGCCTCTTCTGATTCACGGCCAGTCCCTCGATGGGCTCATAAATGATCCGTTGCTCGAGAGTGCCAATTGCCAGAAGCTGGCAGCGGCGGCAGGATCGCCCTCCATTGGGAACAGCAACACATTAACCGGCACCCTTCGTGGCAGCGCTTCGACAGCTTTCTGGAAAAGCTTGATGCGCTCCCGTCCGGAAATCGTGCTGCCTCTGGGGGAGTTTTGTCCCTGGGTGGGCAGGCCATCGGTGATAAGGAACAGGTTGTCGGGTCGGCTATCAAAATCTCCCAGTGCTGCAAAGGCATTAATCAGGCTGGTGCCACCATTGGGCACACTTCGCTCTAGCGCTTTGATGGCTTTGTCTAGCCCCGCTCTGTCAGCCGTATTGCGCCAGACGCCATCATCGCCGCCAACAGCTTGGGCGGAAGTATTAAAGGTATAAATTTGATACTGACTTTCCTGAGGCAGCTGTGCCACCAGCCATTCAGTGGTGCGAATTGCCCGCTGCCATTTTGCCGACTTGCGTTTTACCGCGTCGCTCATATTGCGACGGCGAATGACATTGACGATGGAGTCGGACAGCATGCTGGCGGAGGTGTCGACCAAAATCATGATGCGCCGGCCACCGAGCTTGAGGCCAGTGAGGTATTGGCGTTCACCTTCTCCGACAAAACGCCTGACATCTTCGTCATTGCCTTGTTCTTCGAGTTTGGCGGTTTCTTCTTCCAGCTCTTGAACTTGTTTGCGGAGTAATTCGATTTCCTGATTGGGGTCGGGCTGCGCACTTAATTCGCGACGTGCTTCCTCGGTTTTTGCCAGGACGCGTTTGGAGAGCCCCTGAGCTTCTACATAGGTTTTTTCCAATTCCTTCAAGCTGTTTCTCAGTGCAACCAATTCGGTTTCGCCTAGTTGGATTTCTTCCTGCAGCAAATTAGTTTCAGCGACTAAAAACGGGTCGGCCGATTCAACTGCCGTTGCATCATGTTTGAGAATCAGAAAGAGCAGCGTTACCGCGCCAAAACCACAGGCCATAATGTCGAGAAATGACAGGCTGAAAGTAGTGATTCTTCGCTTGTAACGGGGCAACTCAGCTCACCTCGATGAGTTGCAATGACTGTGTGCCGACCTTAATGATATCGCCAGCTACCAGCGGGCGGGCTTTGTCAGAGGTGGGTACATCTGGCTGTTCGGATTGGAGGTATAGCTTGCCGTTATCAAGGTAAAGAGCGATGCCACTAGGTTGTTTCTGGGAAAAACTTAATCGCTCATTATCGCGATGGATATACAGTAAATTGCCAATGGCCTGAGCCCGATGTTGGTAAAGGATGTGTGTTGGGGCGGCCGCTGTGTGATCATTATCTGCTTGATCCGCGGTAATGTCGGTTGCTTCACTGGCGCTCAGTAAATTCGGCAGCCGGGTAATAAAGTGAATATTTTCTCCGCTGTCCGCAATGCTCTCAAGGTTATTGAGACAACCCTGAATGGCCGCGTTATCTGGCAGTGTGTTCACTAATCCCAGCTGCTCTGCAAGGCCGGGTAACAGCTTGGTTCTATGACTGGCGATAAGCGTCTCACCTTCAACCCGAATGTTGCTGAGTTTTTGTTGCAGCTGATCAAGTTTTGCGCCACTGCTGGCAAGAAGGTCATTTCGGTTGAGGCTCAGGCGGTAACGACCTTGAGGGCTATCCAGAGAAACAGCCAACTCCTGATCCCCGTTGATCTGTTCGAGCCAGGTGGGTAGCAAGTCGTAGAGCTGCTGTTCACCCTCCGCGGTATGAAGAGGGTCATAGCGATACTGCTGAATAAATTGGTTGGCGATATAGCGCGCCCAATTATCGTAAAAAGTTTTCAGTCCAATATCTGCAATAACCTCAACCTGTAAGCGTTCTATGTGATTATCTGCGGCGAGCCGGGTGAGTACCAGCTGATGGAGTTGTATGTCCAAATGCAGCAACTGTCCGCTGAGACTGGATTGACTGGCGGCGGCTACTGCTGAATCGACCAGCCCGAGGGTTTTAAACGGTGAGGCTTTGGCTAACCCCAGCACGATAGACAGTTGGTCTCGGTCAAAACTGCCGGGTGTGGCAAATATAATATTTTCCGGGCTGCCACTTTCGCGGTGTAGCTCCAGTAATTGGGCATAGGCCAAATCAGCGTGGTGCCTGGCTTTATCGGTGGGCGAGGGAAGGGGGGACAAATTCAGCTGCCGCCAAAACTGATTAAAGCTTTGCTGCGGTTTCAAATAGGCGTTTTGCCGTGCCGCGTTGCCGGTGGTGATCCCTTGTTCAGTTAGCAGTGCGTAGCCGGGGCTTATGATCATTTCCCCTAGTGCATTTCCGCAGCAGAGGCCGCAATCGTTAATGTCTATTATGGCTACACTCATGATGATGCCTTTATCAATCTGTGGGCAATCAGCCCATATTTCTAGCGTTAAGTTTCCAGGTGCCGGTTCCTGAATCTATGCCTCTGATACCAAGAGCGGGAGTGCTCAATCGGTCTTTAAATGGCGCAATAGATTGTCGTCACAATAGCTGTGAGTATCCAGCACCAGACGTTCTTGCATCAGTTGTAGCTGGTGCACCATAAACATCACTACGATACTGATCACCAGGGCAATAAAGGTTGAATTAAACGCAACGCCCAGGCTCGCCGTAACGCCGGCAATATCGCCCTGTACGGCCTTGTGGGCCTGACTTAGGGCTTCGCCAATACCTCGTACTGTTCCAATAAACCCAATGGAGGGAATTGCCCAGGCGATATATCTCACCATCGAGAGTTCAGAATCCAGCCGGTCGGACTCGGTATCCAGCACCTCGCTAACGGCACTGGAGACATCCTGAATATTACGCGTGGAATCAAATCGCCGCAGGGCCGCCAGGAGTGACCGGGAGACCAGATAATCTTTTTGCGCGGTGGGCAGGGCTTGGATCGGTCGCGACATCTGACGGGCATCTTCCGGTAAAATTCGGGTGCCCTCTGTGACGGTTAACAGCTGTTGAGCTAATAGCTTGCGTTCATCCATGGCACTCCGCGCCTTGAGTCCCATGATGGCAAATGCCCAGAGCATCAGAACAAAGCAGGCTTCCTGTTCGTAGTCTTTCACGACAATATAAAAAGATCGCTCCGCCACATAGGCTTCCCCTGCGGCTTCTCGGGCTAATTGTTGTTGTAGCAGGGCGTTGGCATTAGGTCTTATCAGCGTAACGTAAAAGGTATGTACCAGAATCAGGGCTAGAATCAGGGCAAAGACCTGGTAGAGGAATTCTGATGAGGCTCTCGTTTTCATACGTTACAACGTCCTTAAATATCCACGGGAAAGGGGACCGATAGATCCTCAGAAATGTCTTCACTTGGGTCAAACTCGCGCTCGGATGGACGGCTTCGTGGCTTTGAGGCCGACTGGGTGCTGGATTTTGACTCCGGCTGGGTTTTTGATGCGGGCCCCACGGTTTGCTGCCCGGCGTCTTGTTCCCCCGACGCTTTATCGGGATCAGCTTCCTCCGCAATAATCGCTGAGGATAAGAGCGCTGTCAGCAATAATAAAATACTGCCTAATTTTATCGTGTTGATCGCCCCTTTATTTTTCACACCCTCATCTCTTCTTAACAGATTATTCAACATAGCGAGCAATTCTAAAACCCACATCATCCCTCGGGTCGTTGCCATAGTCACGGAATGAAAGGCGTAGTTCGGTAATGCTGCTGTGTCGCCAGCTGGCACCGCGGATCATGTGAAACTCGCCTTTTTCCGGACCGGTAGGATCCTTCTCCGCTTTCATGCCAAGGCTGAACTCAATGCCGTAGTAGTCATTGATCCATTCTGCGACATTTCCAGCCAAATCGTACAACCCCTTGTCGTTGGGTGGAAAGCTTCCGACGGGTGCCGAGGTGATATGTCCATCGTTATAGGTGGTGATGGCGCGGCCAACAATTTTTGCAGCACTTATGTCGGCAAAGTTGCCATGTTTGTTTCTGGGGGGAAAGCTATTTCCCCATCCATGTTTCTTCATTCCTGCAGCCGAGTAACGCGCGGCCCATGCCCACTCGGCTTCAGTGGGCAGTCGATAGCCGTTTGCAGTGAGATTAAATCCGGTAATCTTTCCCTGTTCTTCTTTATAGGCTGGCGTCAGTTTTGCTTTCCTGCTCAGCCAATTACAGTATCGGGCGGCCTGTTCCCAGCTGACATTGACTACGGGCTGGCTGGGTCTGTCCAGCGTGTTGCCGCCCACATGGCGAGAACTGTGCTGGCGTTGAAACTGTTTGAACTGGCTGTTAGTCACTTCTTTGGTGGCCAGATAGAAGGGCCGAGTAATTTGAACATCTCGCAATACCTCATTGGCTCGCCTGCCAGATTCACGCCGAGAAGCACCCATGGTGAAGGTGACCTGAGGTTTAAATAGTTTGAGCGTTTGGTTGTCAGGGCTGGTGATTTCCTTGGGCGTGCTTGCCCATCGGGCCTCTCGCTCGGTTAGCAGTTTGACCCTGACCACCTGATTCAGCGTTGGTTGAGGGGTGATGGTTCTACTCTGGCTGGCATAGCCGGGTTTTTTAATTTCAATGCGATGGGGGCGAGCGGGCAGGCTGAAGGTTTTGCCCGCCGAGCTGCCGATGCTGCCTCTCAGTCGGCCATCGATCCATACAGACGCGTCGACTGGTGAGGTGATAACCCGGATGTCCCCTCGGTTGGCCGTGAGGGAAATAGCCAGTGTTTCAGTTTGTCCAGAGGTTAGTGAGAGTGAGTGTTTATGGGTGATATAACCATTCAGGAACAGTGAGAGGTGGTGTTGTTTATTAGGCGCAACATCGAGCGTGATCGGTGTGGTGCCGCGGTACTCGCCATCTACGGTGACGGTGGCCCCAAGGGGAGTGGAGCTTAGTTCGATAATGCCATCCGCGGGTTCCAGATTGATTTGAGGCTCGGCCAGCGTATCGCCAGCGCCGACTGCGACCGTCTTTTTCCAGGGTTTGTAACCCGGTAATGCAATGGTGATGGTCTCCCCGCCGGACAGGACTTCCGTTGTCAGGGGGGTTTTGCCGCGGGGTTCGCCATTGACGCTAACGTCGGCGCCTTCGGGGGTGGTGGTGAGTTCTACGTAACCCCAAGCGGGTTTGAGGTCGTGATGAAAGGCCTGATTGTGGTCGAGTCCTTCAATGTCTACGGTGGCGGTGTGACTGAAATAACGAGGGGCGCTAATTTCCAGTTGGTGTTCACCCGGCGACAGTGGCGATAATTTGATCGGGCTGGTGCCAGCTAACGTGCCATCCACCAAAACTTTCGCATTTTCCGGGGTCGTGGTTACCTGCAGGTGCCCTGGTTTTTTCTCAAGGCTGAGGGGCAACAATTGGTGATCATCCTCACTCACTAAAAAGGATTGTTGCAAGCTCTGATAGCCTTCTGCAGAGGCCATTAGCTGGTACTCCCCGGGCCTTATCAAATAGTGATCGGCGAGTTCAAAGGTCATGCCCCCTTCAATCGTTACCTCAGCGTCGACAGGCACAATTTTCACCACCACAGATTTGGCTGTGAGCAAAAACCCTAGCACCAGAATACTCACCAAAAAAGCGAGTCCGACAATCACTTTCAGCGGGCTGATCGTGATACTTGTGTGTTTGGCCTCCCCTGTTATTGGGGTGAAATCAGTGGGTGCTATCTGCTCCTCGTGGGTGGGCTGGTCGCCTGCCTTATTCGCGTTGCTGCCGGGATCGTGCCCCGTGTCTTTTGTCATGATATGGGCTCCCTGCAGATCACTTCCACTGGGGTGGCAATCCCTTCGGGGGTGACTTGAAACTCTACCCGAACATCGCGATAGCCAGCTCGATTACCAACCGCGACATAATTGCCGGGTTTGAGCGATAGCGCCTTTTGACTAAAAATCCCCAATTCACCCACCTTGAATAGCGTGACGTTTGTGGCGTTGTCAGAGGTAAAATTGATGGTTACGGGTGTCACTGCAGAGCGTAGTACTTGTTTGAGTTGCGCAATTTGCTGGACATGTTTGGAACCTGGCGAATTGATTCCTTCGGCATCCTTGAGTAATTGTCGGGCGTGTTGGCGTACGTTGGCCGACGCGAGTCTCAGGGGCGATGCCAGCACACGGTCGATGGCATCGCTAAGATCAGCTCGGGTGGAGCTGCGAATTTGTCCCAATTTGGCCTCTACTACAGAGCTGTCCCTTGTCAGTACCCGGTTGTATATCGCCAGCGCCTGATGCCATTGCTCCTTTTTTTCCAGTGATGCCGCTTGGTTTAGCTGAGTTCGGGTGGTGTATCGAGTGGAGGCCGTGTTGGCCTGGGCCAAGCCAGTATTTGCGGCGTTGTCACCGGGGCGAAGTGCCAGCGCTTCTCGGAATGCTTTGGCCGCGCTCGTAAACTTGTTAGCTTCCAAAAATTGGTAGCCACGGCTCATGGCACTGTTGAAATCACGTGATTGAATCAGCTTGGCCGCTTGCTCACTACCGCTGATGGCATCTGGGTGAAGCGAGTCCAGAGCCAATGCTTGCTCGAAGAAGTGCTGCGCCAGTTCTATATTTTGTTCTTCCAGGGCGGTGTTTCCCTGAGAGACCAGTGCCAAAACTTTGTCCAGTGTGGTGGTTCTCTCTAAGCCGGACACAGCCTCGCTATTGGAAGCGTCGATGGCCAGGGCGAGCTCGTAGTATTGCCGAGCCTCGGCAGCATTCCCCTCAGTAAAGGCTTGGTCGCCTTTTTTCAGTTGAGTGGATAGTACTTCCGGTATGCGGTTTTCCAGCGCAGCGAGTTGGTTTAATGCATCCAGATAAGCCTCTTGAGCCTCGGCAAATTCCCGTTGGCGGTAGCTCAGGTCCCCCTCGGCCGCTTTGTTTAATGCGGTTTGATAGGCCTGTTTATCCCAGAGCAGAACATTGTTCTTTTCTAAAAAACTCTGCTTTTCCAGTAGTTTGCTCAGGCTATCCTGAGATTCACGGCGTGCCCGGGCCAGCTGGGCGTCTCTAAAGGGCGTTTCTTTGACGGCTTGAGTCTGGATGGCCTCTGGTTCGATGATAACCGGCGGCGTTTGGGGTGGTTTAACCAGTGAGGGGAGTACAAAAATAACCACTAATGCCAGAAGAATACTGCCGGCCAGTGCAATATAGGTGACCGGTTTTTGCTGCCACGGAACGGGTGCCCTTTGGGATGGGGGCGCTGTTTGTGTTAGGGGGATATCCGCGGGCCTAATGGGATCGCCATTATTACTACTTGCCATAATGTCTAAATCTCACCGCGCTCGGCTTTATAAATCTCTCGCAACAGCGCTTTCCATTGAGTGTATTGGGCTTCTACATTGCCTGTCAGTGTAATCGTGCGATCTTCCAATTCGATGACCTGAGGTTCAACTTCTGCTTCCAGAGATTGACCAAGCTCCGCCAGAGCGCCCTCATGGATTTTCAGCTCAGCTCTTTTGGATAGACCGCTTTTTACCAGCAAAGCGCCAGCGCCGATAGTTACTGCGCCGGCTGCCTGAGCCGAGCCATTATTGCTTCCAGAGGCCAGAATCCCACCGATAATAGCAGCAACGCCGCCAATAGTGCGATTGCGGGACTGGCGCTTGAGCTCGCGAACCGAGGCAAGCTCTTCATAGGTTGCCCTGCGCCATGATTGATAGGGCTTTTCCATGCGTCGCGAGAACGCATCGTAGTGCTCCTGCATGGTGTCCACAAATAAGTAATCTCTTTCGCGGATGCGCGCAATGCGACGCAGAATGGGGTCGTTTTCTGCGGGCAGTCGAATGACCTCCAGTTGACCACCCGGCGTTTCCCTAATGTGGTCACCAAAGGCCTCGGGTGAAAAATCACGGGCAAATTTTAAGCTGGAGACAGCCCTCAGTTTTTTTGCCTCGTCAGCGGATAACTGCTGGCGGTATTCCAGCAGATCATTGGCAATGCGGTTGAACAGCCCCTGAAAAGGGTCGCGCTTAATTTTACTGCCATTTTTATAGGCGTATTGCCCCACCATTTCGGTATAGGACTTGGTGTACCAATGACGGTTGCTGACATCGGTCACACTGATATCCAAGGCTAATTTTTCGCCATCTGAGTGAATAATTTTACCGTCGACATAAACGTCGACCACGGTGTCTCGACTGGGCACGGCCCGGACTGCACCCCAGGCGGTGGTTTGTTGAATGGTGCTGGCAAGGGTGTTGGCCAGGTATTGGGATTCAGCATTGCGTACAGCGGGTAATACCGTTAAATCGTCTTTTTGCGCGGCCTCTTCAAGACCGGGGCTAAAGGGTAATACGGCAAGATCCAGTAGTTGGGATTCATCGACGTCAATGGTTTGATGTTCCAGTGGTGTCACAACGGTGCTGGTGATGCGTTGGCCACCACAGGATACCAGTGTTAATAACGCTAACACGAGAATGAATGGATTTGACCTGGACTTCAGATACATGGGTTTCCCTTAGATAAATAGCGTTTACTGGCCTCGTTTATATTTTCGGTATTCTTCCCAGAGTTTTTCTCGCAATACCGGGTCTGCTTCTTTCATCGCCGCTTCGCGAATTTGCCGGGCAACAATATCATCGTCACTGCCATCGGGAATATCTGCGGGGACTCTGGCGCCCGCCCGAGGGGATGGCATGCTGTTGCTGCCCGACGCCAGCGTTCCATCGCCCTTCTCGGCATTTACATCAGAGGCCGCGCCGCCGCCTCCTTCTGTGGGTGATGCCGGTTCGCCATTGCCATCGGAGTCCTCATTAATATCGGCCTCTTCAAACAAGGGGTTATCATCGCCAAAAACTTCCTCTTCATCATCTGAATATTCACTTTCGATGGCTTGGACGGTCGCTCGCTCATTGATGATCATGCCGTCGAAAACTGCAATTGACTCATCAAATTGTTCATCCAGCACCGCCACGGCCTCTTCTTCGCTCAATATCTCTCCGCCACTAGGCATGCCGGATTCTTGCGCCTGGTCAGATGCGGCTTCTCCCGTGGGGCCTTGGCGCTCATCCGCTTCATCATAGGCCGCCTCTTCAGCGCCGGATTGCCGTTCGCTACTGCTCTGTTGTTGGCTATCGCTGGGCGAGCTGCTTTGGGATGAGCTACTAGCAGCGGGACTGGACTGCGATGATTGAGAGGTGCTGGGGGTCGATGCACTCGAAGACGAACTGCTGGATTGCATACTCTGGCAACCGGCAAGCAGCAGGGCTATTGCACAGACGAAAATACCGCTTTTGATCTTAGCTATGTTCATTGGGTATCAGAACTCTAATCGGGAATGCATTGGTTAGTACGGGAAACCCGCCCTCAAAACGAGGTCGAAACCTTCGTGAGCGTATCGTCTGTTTGGCCCAGCGGCCTAAGTCACTACTGCCCTCCGGGTGAACTTCCTGTATCTGAAGGTTCTTGGGTATTCCCTGGGGTGTTACATCAACCGATAAATTGACGTAATGATCTGGTGCTGTGGCGTATTCTAATGACAGTGTCGTGGCGTCGTTGTTCAAGGTGTTGGCCGGAGAGGTGTCACTGGAGACTTGCCGGCTCTCAAGTTTTGGCAGCATTCTTGGTGTGCTGAATAATGCGCTCAATACGGTGTCCTTTTGTTGGCTGCCCTCCATAATTTTGTGGGCTTCCTGATAGGCATCAATGGCCTGTCGATGTCGTCCAAACAATTGATACCAGTCGCCCAGGTCAGCATAGGCATTGGCCTTATCCTGAGGTGTGGCTGCGGGATTGTCGGTGAGAATAGAGAGGATTCTGTTGTGAGCCGAACGCCCATGAAGGTAGTAGCTGCCCCTTCTTAGCATGTCGTTTCCCGCAGAGCCAAAGGAGCGATAGCCAAAGGGAACTGGCGAGCCAATGTCTGAAAATTCGGGGTACAGTTGCTGGTGTACCGCATAGTAATAACTGGTAATGGCCAGGCTGCTCAAGAGGGGAATTAGTTCGAGGTTGTCCGATCCCAGATGCTCCGATGAGAGCTGGATGGCCGCCGAGTAGAGGTTGAAGGCCGCTTCGAGGTGGAATGCATCGACACGCCGCCCGGTTTGACTGTAGGAATTCAGGTGCCATTGACTGATTTCATTGAGCAGCGGGATTAATCTGGGGTCGTCCCTGCCATAGGTTTTAACATGTATCCAAAGCAGTTGTTCGTAGTTCTCGGCCGTTTCCTTAAAGAGACCCTGCTTGATTTGGCTTTCAATGATGCCCCTCAACATGGGTGCCTGAGTCAAGCTGTAGACGCCATTGTTAATACGATTAAGGTGCAGTGACCGCTTGTATGCCGTGACCGCTTCATCGTACCGCTGGCCGGTTTGGAGTGTTTTCCCCAGACCGAAAATCATTTCTGAAAGCTCGGGGTCGTAGGGGCCCACCTCGAATTCTTTTTGTTCAATCGCCGAGCGATGGTTTTCGAGAACCCGATTAATATCAAGCTCTCGGGTTGTCGCTTGAGTTGCTGGTGCGACGCTGGCCTCGGGGGGGCTGGTATCCGGTTGATCGGCATTCACCGATACCGAAGCCAGTAGCCCATAAGAAAAAAAACACGCTACCGTCAGCGCGGTAGGTCGTATTTTCAAAGGAAGAAGCATGTGCCTTTCGCCTGTTGATCAACCATGGACTTAGAGGCAACTGGTGGTGAATTGTTCCATAGGGTATGTTGCAGGTTGCACAACCCTTCCAGTCAAAACTGCCATGTGTTATTTATCAAATTGATTAATGTCAGTATAGCGTTGCTGGCATAAAAAAATGAGGTGTAAGTAAAAAATGCTGTTCGAATTGTGGAACGTAATTGCCCCGGTGCTGGTTTGTACCGCGATAGGTGTTTTCTGGGGGCGTTCTTCTACACCCTATGCCGCTGAATTTGTCAGCCGGGCAGTGATGAATATTGGTGCCCCATGTCTGATTATTTCGACCATCAGTGGCGTTGAAATTTCCGGGCAGGAATTCGTCCAGGTGGCCGTGGCGGCATTATTTATTTTTATCGGCACCGCGGTACTGGGTGTTGTTGCCATTCGCCGTGTTGGGGGGGATATTCGTTCACTGCTGGCCACGGTCGTGTTTCCCAACAATGGCAATATGGGCTTGCCCCTGTGCCTGTTCGCCTTTGGCGAACAGGGGTTAGCTCTGGGGCTGTCTTTTTTTCTGGTTCAGATGGCCGCATTGATGACCGCCGGGGTGGCGCTGATGTCTCGGGCCGATACCGGGGTTCTGGCCATGCTGAAGGATCTGGCAAAACAACCGCTGATCCATTCCATCGTCATTGCGGTATGGTTAATGGGTAGTGGTTCAACGCTGCCCATCTGGGTGGATACCACAGTGGAATTATTGGCGGGGTTCACCATACCGCTGATGTTGATTACCCTTGGCGTCTCCCTGTCCAATTTAACCACCACGGGCTGGTGGCGCAGCATCGGGTTTTCCCTGTTGCGTATCGGGGGTGGATTGTTTTTCGCCTGGGTCGCCGTATCGTTTATTGGTATCACGGGAACGGCAAAGCACGTGGTGTTACTGCAATCCATTATGCCGGCAGCCCTCTTTAATTATTTGTTGGCGCTTAAGTTTGATCGAGACCCCAACGTGGTCGCAGGTATCGTGGTGGCCTCTACGGTTATGTCGCTGCTATCCGTCCCGCTATTGTTGGCCGCGCTGTTATAAATAGACGGCCATCAATCTACTGCTATACATTAGGTAATGCGCTAAATGAATGAGGAAATCAACGTGGCGAATACAAAGCCCTTATCCGGATACCGCGTCATAGAGCTAGGCCAACTATTGGCAGGCCCCTTCGCTGGTTCACTACTGGCTTATTTCGGCGCCGAGGTGATTAAGGTTGAACCTCCGGGCGGCGGCGATCCCCTGCGTAACTGGCGAGTGTTGAAAGATGGCACGTCACTTTGGTGGCGCAGTTTGGGACGGAATAAAAAATGCGTCACCCTGGATTTGAAAACCGAAAAGGGGCGGGCGTTGGTCGGCCAGTTAATTGATGGTGCCGACGTGCTGATCGAAAACTTTCGCCCCGGGGTGATGGAAAAATGGGGCTTGGGGCCAGAGCGCTTTAAGCCCTCC
>Ga0209121_10000037_pt1 | contig 116564 bp, 102 predicted proteins | sample Cruoilmetagenom3_FD_187292 | JGI IMG/M metagenome (GOLD analysis project Ga0209121, IMG submission 187292) | Oil polluted marine microbial communities from Coal Oil Point, Santa Barbara, California, USA - Sample 3 (SPAdes) (version 2) | ecosystem: Environmental > Aquatic > Marine > Oil seeps ...
GTTGCTGCAGGTGGTAAAAAACGTATGCCAGAGCCACGTTACTACTACCCTGGCGAAAAGCCGTACCGCATGATCTACATGGAAGACCCGTTTGGTAATATCCTTGAGATTTACAGCCACAGCTACGAGCTTATATATAGCGCAGGCGCATACTAAAAGCACATAGCTTAAAGTATTTAGTAAAAACAAAGGCCGCAGTATTTATTACTGCGGCTTTTTTATTTGAATAGCTTTAGTAATTAGCTAAGTAATACGTCGGATATTGGCATTTTGAAAAAGTAACTACATTTTATTATTGGTGTGATGTAACATCTTTACTATTCTTACACATACCTTTGAAAAGTTTTTCATCTATATTTTTGCGCTTAATAGCATCGTATATACTGAATAAATTTTTCCTGTCGGTCTGTTCTGCGTCTGTACCAACCGTAAAATTTTGATTAATCACAGTACAGCCATATATTGGACCCGATTCACCTAGGCCACCCACATACACAGTTCTTGTTTCTCCATCGTCTGTAGTATCTTTATCTTTTAATGAAGAGTCTTCACTTATGGGCGTTCTTTCATTCGTATTACTCACTTCAAAGTATTGTATTTGACTGTTTTCAATCCAGCCCTCGTTGGCATCCATTTGTGTAACGAGTATACCGGATGGTGGTATTTCATATACCCGAGAGCCATCTTCGTATTTCGGTGGATGCCCGTTTGGTGCATTAAATATTATGTATAGAGAGCCAACATAATTTTCAGGTATAAGGTAAATTTCGGGTTCACTTTTTTTTACCTCTGTACAGGCTGATAATAACGATATCATTGAACCAAAAAACAATATTTTAAAAAAGTGTGCTTTAAAGATGAGTTTCATCGAGTCGCCTTTTTACTTAAGTAAGCCATTAAAACAGTTTTCTAAACTCGCTTTTTCAAGCAGCATACAATGACCACTATTTGCTGGAATAGAAGTAAAACGATAATTCCAATCCGCTATTTTATGAAAGCTTAATTTAGGGTATTTATTTGCCTGTCTAAATAGTTCATCGCCTACGGTCCCTTTAAAACTACCATTATTGTTGAGAGGCAAGCGGAGTGCGCTTACAATCATTGGGTAATCAGCGTTGAGAGATAAGCTTAGTGGTGGCGCACCTTTGCGAACATGTATACCAAGAGAGATAGCTCGCCCACCAGGACCAACAATAAATGCTTCACAATTAGGAAAAGCATCGCCAGTGATATAAGTAACTATATCCATGTGACCGCTAACAGTATCAATGTCTATAATAATTTTATACTTAACATTTAAAGTTGGCACGTATGAAAAGTCTAATCTTTCTTGCATCTGAGGAGAACCTGGCATTGCGTGATTAACTCCTCCGTATTGGCCGTCTAACTGATACTGATAAATACTATTATTAGTTGGAGGTTTTTCTTTGAGGGTAACACGCCCTTTTGGTGCTAGGTTACCAGAATATATTCTTTTCTTATCTTCCCACGGTGCTTTTGATGGATCTGATATTGTATCAATAGATACTAATTTTACTATTTTTTGTAGAAAGCCGTAGACGATGCCAAATCCTTGAGGTCGTAGGTTTAATACCACTAGGTTTTAGCGAAAACCCTCGATTATCTCCTTCAAACATTAGTCCAGACCAGCCAAAGTCTTTTTCAGGGTGAAATGAGCATATATTAATTTCGTAGTTTGCTAATTGAATAGCCATAACCTTAATTCTATTTATTGATAATTAAAAATCCGTTTCTATAATAGTAACACCAGCTTAAGAGCATAACAATTCTGTAAAAGCTTCAAAAGCACAGTATTATTGTTTGTTATCAATAAAGAATTACACGTGTCATATACACAAAGCCGCAGTATTTATTACTGTGGTTTTGTGCCTAAAAAGAATACATTGCCTAGATATGTTAGTGCTGATAACGTGATAAAACAAAACTACTTATAACTCCATGTTTTAAATTAAGGACAATAATGAACATTTCATTGGAAGATGTCACCTCTGCTAATTACGAAGAGGTATGCGATTTAGACGTTACAAAAGCGCAACAAGAATACGTAGCGTGTAATATGTGGTCGCTTGTTGAGTCTCATTATAATGTTGGGTATACCTGTAAAGCGAATTAACCTGAACTCTGGATATTAAATCTATCTCAAGTAGTTATTTTCAGCGCTAACTTCGTTGAATTTACTTGCAATAGGCTAGCTATTGACGCGTAATTTCGCCTTGTTTTCACTGGAAATCTCTGGCTAGAGAGAATAAGCATAAATATCACTTTTGACTCAATACGTTAGTAAATCTCTTAACCAGAGTTCAGGTTATCTAGCAAAAATAATGAGCCTGTAGGCTTTTTTATGTGGGTACAAGAAACCCTTACAAAAGTTTCTATTTGGCGTTTTATGGTAGATGAACATCATCAAAATAAAGGTATTGGCCGCCAAGCATTATTAATGGCAATTGCAGAGATTAAAACGACTTCTAAGCTTGAACAAATCGAGATTTGTTATAACCCGCAAAACCCTGTTGCTAAGGATTTTTATTCTAGTTTTGGGTTTGAAGAAGTTGGCCTAGATGAAGACGATATGTTAGCCATTATTAATATAAAAAGTTAACCCAATTTTGTTTAGCGCGTTGCTTATTGCCATAAAGATTAGTGCTTAGTAAGGTGTGGAGGATGTTGCAGTGCTAATTTTTTTAGCTGTGTAATGCATGAAAGCGCTAAGTCATGATATTCATCATCGCTATACAATATCTCGTTTAGCAGATTAATAGATTGTATGAGTGCATTGTGCGCAGCACTTTGTTCGTCTAAAAAGTGAAGTGTGGAATAAAGGCGCTCTGTAAGTGAGGTAATTTGTATGATTTGCTGTTTATTCGCACAGTTATACATTTGAGCTAATAAGGACGCACTTTCAAGTGCACACCCCAAATACGGCAATGCTTGTGCAAATTGGTATCGTTTAAACAGCGCTTCGCCACTTAGCTGCGCATTTTGAATATCTATAATTGCTTGTTCTGGTTGACATAAAACATGTTGTTTGTGTCGAGCACATAAAAAAGGTAATGCCATGGTACGTTCCATATCTGTTTATTTTTTAAGACTGTAAAACAGAAACTCCAAAACATCAAATGATAATTGTTTTTATTTGCATTTGTAGGTTTAAAGCAGTTTGTTGTGTATACTAACTTCATTGTTTTGATTCTTATTTTTATAAAAACCGATATGAAAAACCCATTTTTAGCACTTGTTTTACTCAGTGGATTATCAGGCTGCAGTATAAACACAGTATCAGTATCTCAAAGTTCATCCTTGTATAATTACGGGCTTTATAATGCAAATGGCCAGCGAGTTAATTCAATATTGTCAGAATCCACGCTTTTGAATGCCGATGTTGTTTTAGTCGGTGAATGGCATACACACCCCGGTGTGCACTTATTTCAGGCTGAGCTGTTTCAGCAATTAAGCACGCAAAATAAGCCTATTGCTCTATCGCTTGAGCAATTTAGCCGCGCTGATCAGCAAACACTAAACCTTTATCTTGAGAGTAAAATAGGTGAACAATACCTAATTGATAATACTAAGGCTTGGCCTAATTATAAGAGCGATTATCGTGCGTTAGTGGAATTGGCGAAGATACAAAATAGCGATGTAATAGCTGCAAATGCGCCTAAACACATTGTTACCTGTATTGGTCGCCAAGGTATTAATTATATTAATAAACTCGACCCACAACAGCGTAGTTTTATTGCAAAAGAGATAGATACTTCTCCAAGCCTTTATAAAGAACGCTTTATGCAATCCATGCATCATGGAACGGCGAGTAAAAACGAAAAACTTTACGCCGCGCAAGTTACTTGGGACGAAACCATGGCTGAGTCTATCGTTAATTATATTAGTCAAAATAAGGGCAAGCAGGTTATACATTTAGCCGGTGATTTTCATGTGAGAAATGGTGAAGGCATAGCGCGGGTAATTAAGCGAATTGCCCCGGAGCTCAATGTTGTATGGGTTTCGCCAGTATCAAAAGTACAATCTGAGCAAAGAGGTTATCAATTAGAAGTTAACGCTTTGCCTGCTCGCTATGTGCAAAAAGCACATCAACAAGCGGCATTTAAAGCTTTAGCCAAACGAGGGGAGAAAACACAGTGCCAATAATAGGTTGGCACTGTGTTTGTGTAATACACTTTTTAATATTTACTCAAGCGTAAATGTGCCTTTCATCATGGCGTAATGGCCAGGAAAAGAGCAAAAGAAAGTGTAATCGGTTCCGGCGGTTAAGCCGCTGGTTTTAAAAGTAACTTCGGTTGTTTTACCGCCGCCAATAATGTCTGTAGCACCAATCACGCGACTATCATTAGGCTTTATGTAGTGGTTGCTAAGCCCTGCTGCGTTGCCATCTGTGATAATACCTTGCATGTTTTGCTCAGTAGATAGCACCCAGTTATGGCCCATTACATTAGCAGGTAATTTACCGGTGTGACTAAGTTGAACTGTCACTTGTTTACAGCTTTTAGGGGCGCTTAGTGTTTTAGTTGAAAACTGCATCATATCGTTTGCATCTATATTTAGTGTGCATTCGTCTGCATATGCTGTATTGGCACTCAGTAGCAGTGTAGTGCTTAGTAAGGCTATTAATTTTTTCATACTGTCTCCGCTAGTTGGTTTGAGCTGTTTCGAGCTTGGTTTGTTAAGGCTACAAGTGCTTTTCGCACGGCTAATGGGCTATCGCACTCGTTCACAAAATTAATAAAGTAATTACGCTTGTGGCTTTGTATATAAAAGCCTGTGGGTAGTAGGCCGCTCATTATTGGGGTGTTATCGGCTACGTTATAGTGCTGCATTAATATCAGCGACATAGCATCTTGATGATCTTCATTCATATGAGTGATCATGCTTTGCTGCTGGCTTTCATCCCACTTTTTAGGCTGAGCTTGCCACTCGTTTTGCTCAAGCCAAAATATTTTTCCAAAACCGCCAATATAACGCACCCGTACTACATCTAATTGCCAAAGCTGAAAATCATGCGCATTGCGATAGCTTGCAGCCTCAGGGTACAAAGCTATATATTTATCAAGTAGCACTTCGCTTTGCTCTTTTGCCACAATAGAGCCATCACCTACGAGTGTTACTCGCCCATGTTCGTTTTGATCGCCATAATCGGCGGCATCAAAAATAGTCAGACTCATGCGTGAGTCCTGTTTTAAATTTTTGGTATGCTGAGCTATGTCACTAATAAAAAAGTAGATGCGACCTTGTTCGTCACACATATAAGGTGTAACAGAGCCAAACGGATAGCCGCGTAAATTATTTGAAATGGTCGACATTACGCCGGCATGGGTTTTAAAAACGAGCGTACGTGCGTCGTTTAATGCTTGCTCTCTCATGAAAACTCCTGACGTTGAGAAAAAACCATGGGCGCATCGTTATAAGGATGAGGGTTAACGTGCAATTTCATGGCGTACATTTGTTGTAAGTTTTGTGCTGTTAAAACGGTATTTATAGACCCGCTTTGCAGCACTTTTTGGTTGTGTAATAAAATAGCGTTGGTTGCATAAAGGCTTGCTAAATTAAGATCGTGTATAGCAATAATGGCGCTGTTTCCTTGCTCTACAAAGGTTCTAACACAGCTAAGTAAAGTATGTTGATGACGCATATCTAGCGCTGATGTTGGCTCATCGAGCAACATTAATTTAGGCTCAGTTTGCGCAGTAAAAGCATCTAACTGGGCTAATGTGCGTGCCATATGAACACGTTGTTGTTCACCGCCCGAAAGCGCACTCATTCGACGTGTTAGGTAATGGGTTAAATCCATAATTGAGGCATATTTTTGAACTTTATTGGCTTGTGTTTTAAGAGACTCTGTATAGGGATAGCGACCCATAGCAATGAGTTCAAATACACTAAAATCAAAGCCAACATGGTTACTTTGCATCATTACAGCGCGCTTGCTAGCTAATTGCTCTTTAGAAAATGAATGCAAAGGTTTGGTATTAAATAGTATATCTCCCTCAAAGGGATGCATGCCTGCCAAAGTATGCAGTAAGGTCGATTTACCTGCGCCATTTTCGCCTATCAGTGCGACAAGTTGTCCTGCTTGGATATTGCCGCTAATACCCTCTAAAACACGATGGGTGTTAAAGCCTATATTGAGGTTGTTAAACGTGATCATGACCAATCTCGCTTATTTTTAATGATCAAATATATAAATAGTGGAGCGCCAAGTAACGCCGTTATAATGCCAATTGGCAGCTCCGCAGGCATAACAACCAAGCGTGCTAACCAATCTGAAAGTAGCAACACAATCACACCTAAAAGCATACAAAGTGGCAGCATATTTCGTAAATGAGGCCCAACCATGAGGCGTGCGATATGAGGGACAACTAAACCAACAAAGCCAATTAAACCTGTTAGCGCAACTACCGCACCTACGCCCAATGCAACTAATATAATGACGTATAATTTAAGCTTGCTGGTATCGACCCCTAAGTATTGAGCTTGTGATTCACCAATAAGAAGTAAATTCATTGGCTCTTTTAATCGCCATAGCCCGATAAGGCTCAGTAAAAGCAAAGGACTCGCTTGTTTTATATTATCCCAACTCGCACCGCCTAATGAGCCCATGGTCCAATAGTTAATTAACCGCAGTGCGCTGTCATCAGCATAAAAACTTAATAACCCAATAACAGCAAATGCCAATGCATTAATAGCGACACCGACTAATATAAGCGTATTTATATTAATTTGTTTTTGTTGTTTTGAGACTAAATATACCAGCGACGTTACTGATAGTGCGCCCAAAAATGAGGCATAAGGTAAGTAGTGTTGGGCGTTAAAATTAAATTGTGCACTAAGGGCGATAAAAGCAACCGCGACCATTGCAGCGCCTGCGCTTATACCAATAATAGAGGGATCAGCAAGCGGGTTACGACACAGCGCTTGGGTTGCAGCTCCTGTTTGTGCAAGTACTAAACCCACCATCACTGCAAGTACAAAACGAGGCAGGCGTATTTGTGTAACCACATTGATTTGTAGCGCATCAAATTGACTAAAATGTTCAGGAGCTAGCCATGCAATAGCTAAGCGCCAATCCCATCCTGCGGCCCCATAGCCTATGCTAAGTAATGCTAAAGCAAAAATGCAGCCATAACTTAATAGCATCCACTTATGCGGGTTACTCAGTGTTATGGCGTTAAAACGATTCAAAGTTAACGTGCTCATAAGCGTGTTTTATACTCATGCAATGCTTGAATCGCAGTTGCAATACGCGGCGACATGCCCAGTGAAAGTAAGCTGTCCATGACCAGTAACTGACACTCTTGCGCTGCTTTTAATAAACGAAGTGTAGGTTGTTTACAAAAGGCTTGTTTCCCACCAAGGCTTTGCACAACATGCGCTGGCGCCACTAAAAAATCGGGCTGATTTACAGCCAGTACTTCACTGTTAATTGCTTTAAAGCCTGTATGCGTAGCAGCTATATTGGTAATGCCCGCATAATTAAACAGTAAGTTGGGCACCGTTTCTTGTCCTGCAGCGACGAGCCCACGCTCATTAGCTGAAAGTAAAAACAAAGCGTTGTGGGTCTGTGTTTTTGCTTTAGTAGGTAACGATGCTTTTATTTTAGTAATTAGGTTTTGAGCTTTTAGGTTTGCATCTAAATCACTACCAAGGTGCTTAATCAGTTCAAGTAGTTCATTTACAGAAGTCGGTTTTTTATAGTGAATAACCTTCACTCCGGTCGCTTCTATTTGCTTGAGCGCCTGCTCTCTTCCTGCACCTTCAAGTGCAAGTAACGTAGTTGGGCGCATTGAAAGTACTCCCTCAGCGGCTAGGTCTCGATAGTAACCTACCTGTGGCAACTGCCTTGCTTGTTGCGGATACATACTTGATTGGTCAACCGCTACTAAACTATTTTGTTTTTCTAGTGCGTAGATTATTTCAGTTAATGTGCCGCCAGCACTGATCACACGCTCTTTCGCGAGTGCTGATTGAGTGGCTAAAGCCAGAAAAAAAATTAGGTACTTCATAACAAACTCCGATTTTATTTTTTAGTATTATAACCACTTTAATCTAAATGAAAATGATTATCATAATCAATTGATCTTGTTTTGGGTTAGTTGTACCATTTAAAAGTAAATAATAACTATTATCATTTGGAGTGGAGATGAATCCCTTTTCTTTTAAATTTACAGCATTAGCCTCTTTGTTAATTAGCTCTGGTAGCGCACTGGCCGAAAATGTTATTGACGATCATATTGTGGTTAGTGGTTCTCGTTTTGAACAAAAGCTTGAAGATGTGACTGGCTCAGTAACGGTTATTACCGAACAAGATATTGAGCGTCAGCTCGCTGTAGATTTACAAACTATGTTTAAATACGATCCAAGTATCTCAAGTACTGGCAGTGGCGCAGGCGCGCAAACATTAACTGTACGAGGTGTTGGTGGCAACAGAGTTGTTTTTATTAAAGATGGAAGACGCACAAACGATGGATACGCTGGCGGCGGCGGTTATTTAGTGGGTCGAAACTACTTTGATGTTGCAGGTGTTAAACAAGTTGAAGTTGCAAAAGGGGCGGCATCATCGCTATACGGTTCTGATGCACTAGGGGGAATTGTAGTAATAACAACTAAAGACCCGAGTGATTATTTAGTGGATCAACAAAGCTTGGTAAAAGTAGCGTTAGGCTACCAAGGCCAAAGCAATCAGGTTGCTGCTGATATTACAGCAGCAAAAGATTTAGGTGACTTTGCTATTAGCGCTGTTTATAGCCATCGCGATAGTGAAGAAGTACAAAACTACGTTGAAGATTTACCAGGTTACGATGCCCGCTCTGATGCTTTACTGCTTAAAGTTGAGCAAAAACTTGATGAAAAACGGACCCTTAAATACACCTTAGATTACTTTAATCAAACAACAGAGCAAGTAATCACTCCATCCATTCAAGAAACCGAAGACGAAGACACAAATATCTCATTTGCACTCGATTATGATTCAGATATGGCAACAGCTATATTTGATAAATGGTATGGGCAACTATCTTATAGTCGATACGAGCAACAAAGTGACCAAATAAGCGCAGCTAGAAATTACATCGATTATAATGACTACGGGTTTGAGCAAGATATTTTAGGCTTAAAAGCGGTATTTAGTAAGGAAGTTAAAGGAGAAAATACCGAGCATGAATTTGTCTATGGAGTAGATATTGATTTATATGATACTACTCGACCACGCTTAAAAACCCGTGTATTAAATGATGGTACTGTTGATTTTACGAATGAAAAACAAAAAGCATTTCCTGGCGCCGATACTTCTTTAGTTGGTGTATATATGCAAGACAGTATTAAATTTAACGAGACTGATTGGTCGTTAGTTGCGGGTATTCGTTACGATTATTATGCACTTGAAGCCAAAAAAGATGCGTTATACGCTGACGCCGAGCTTGATGATATTACCGAGTCTGCGTTTTCACCAAAGCTGGGTGTGATTTATCAGGTAGACGATAATTTATCTTGGTATGGGCAATATGTTCGAGGCTTTAAAATACCGCCACACGACCAAGCCTATCAAAGCCATGGTGTTGAGCCATTTTATCAAATATTACCAAACGCAGATTTAGACCCTGAAAGCAGTGACTCATTCGAGATCGGATTAAGATACGCAAGTAGCGATATTAGTGTAAATCTAAGTACTTTTTATGCTGCCTATGATGACTTTATCGAAACAACCATTGCGGGTGTTGAGCCAACTTATATTCCTAATGTAAATAAAACATTTTACCAATACCAAAATATTAGCGAAACCCAGATCAGCGGTGTAGAAGCTGGTATTGCTATGTATGTCACCGACGATATTTTATTAGAAGCCAATGTTGCTTACGTAGATGGTGAAAACAAAGACTCTGATCAGCCACTTACTAGTATTAGCCCGTTAAATGGTTCTATATTAGTAAGCACTGAGTTTGGCAATGTTAATTGGACCGCTGCTTGGCGTTTAGCTAAGGCGCAGTCTGATGTAGTACTTGATACTAATGGTAATAAAACAACACAAGGTAACGGTTATGGTGTTGTTGATTTATATGCAAATTATCAGTGGAAAGCATGGCAAATGAATGTAGGTTTACTTAACCTACTCGATAAAGAGTACGTACCGTTTGAACTTATTGCTGGTCAATCCAAAGGTACTGATTTTAGCCAATATAGCCAACCAGGACGTAATGTTTCGGCTCGGATAAGCTATCAGTTTTAATTAATATTAAAAGTTGTATATATACCAATTGGCATAAATATCTGAATAATTTAACGGATTGAATTTTTCTATGTCTAAGCTGATTGGTATAAAAAGCACTAAAAAACACTGCGTATTGCGCCATAGTGTAAAGGGGGTTTACGCCCCCGTGATCTTTGTACTGCTCATAGCTTTCAATAACACTATGCATACATTTTCTAAAGAGTGCGTTTAAATCAATATTGGTTTAATGATGGCACTTATGGCATGCGTATTCAAAACGAGAAACCTAAGCTAATTATAAAAAGGAGATATCAGTTCGAACAGGTTACGTCACTCATATCGAAAGTATGCGTTAAACCAGCAGGATCTTTATTAATTACTATTAGGTTATTCTTTTCAATGTAAAAAGTGTATTCGCGCATCCAATTGAGTTTCGCAATTTGCTTTAGCTCATAACGGCCAAATGCTAGCGGGCAATTTAAATACGCATAATGGTAGGCTTTACCCATCGCGCCAGGGTCTGCGGTGTAAATATAAATAGTACGATCAGTAAACGTGCTTTGTTTGTGAATATAATCAGGGGTTGATAATGAAGAACCATTGAATAAAATCCCTAAACACAAAAAAGGAATTTGTATTACACCGACTAATGTAAGAATGATAAAGAACAACCACTGAGCGATTTTATTTTTAATTATGCTTTTAATTTTTTCAGATTTGGCGAGCAGTAATATTAAACCTGTAATTACCAACACCAATTTTATATAAAGTAGATTATGGCTTAATGTATCCATAAGCCGTGGAGAGTGCCAATTTAAACCCCAAAGCGTTCCACCATGCATACTCTCCAGAAAGGGTAACAATAAACATGCCGTAATAAGAAAAATAATTAACGAGATATTATTGCTGCTTGTATCCATTGATTTTTGTCCTTTAAATCTAACCGGAGTCGCTGTTTTTTTAGTGTGATATTTGTAACATAATTTAAAATGCAGCGTACCTAAAATGTTATAAACAAGATAGCTACCTAAAAGAGTAAAAGTATCTTTAAAGATGGTAAGCGGCTATTTATTATCCAAAAAAAAAGCGCCTTAACCACTACATTAAGACGCTTTGGATGAAAAGCTAAATAACCAAAGTCGGGTTAAAATAGCTAATCGGGACTATGAAATTGTTAGAATTGATATGCCAATGACATCTTAAATTGAGTAGGCGCACCGGGGTAAACCCATAATGCGTTGTAGCTACTTTGAGCATATTCTTCATCAAAAATATTGTTAACACTGATATTTAACTTGGTGCGCTCGGTTAAGTTTACCTGCCCAAAAATACCAACTAGTTGATAGCTCGGTAAGTTAAATGTTAAATCGGCGGCATCGCCTAATCGCTCACTGGTGTACTGATAACTGGCACCTAGTTCTAGCTCTTTGCCAAGAACGGCCGTTTGATGGCTAAGCGTTAGATTTAAGTTATTTTTAGGCACATTGACTAATGGGCTGCCTTTTTTGATTGGCACGCCCCAATCAGCATTTATTATGTCGTTTGCCGTACTGGCATCTATATAAGCGTAAGATAAATTAAACTTTGTATCATCAGTAATATAAGTACTTAAATCGAGTTCAACACCTTTACTATTTGCTTTACCAATAGGCGCTGAAAAACCAACGTTTACAGGGTCGGCTACTAACATATTACTTTTAGTGGCATCAAATAATGCTAGGGTTCCGGTTATGCCTTGGTAGCTAAATTTAGCGCCTACTTCAAATGAGTCACTGTATTCAAAGCCAAATGGGTCGCCATTTGCATCTGTACCACTTAATGGTAAAAAGCCTTCGGAGTAGCTGCTGTATAAGGTTACAGCGTTGTTTAGCTCGTATACTAAACCTACTCTTGGACTTACCTGGCTTTGTGAACTGCTTGAAAGCACACCACTTTTGGTTTCTAAAATGTCTTGATCTACGCTATCGAATCTAAGGCCAACTAATAGCTTAATTTTATCAGTCAGATCCATTTGATCTTGAACGTATATACCATAAGCATCTTGTTGTTCGTTGTTTTCGTAGAGCAAACCTACTTCAGGACGAGCAACGTTATAATTCGGCTGATAAATATCAACTGTGTAAGTGCTATTACCGCCGCGATAACGATAAAGTCCAGTGCGTAAGTCGTATTTGTATGCGTCGGCTCCTATTAATAAGTGATGGGTAATGCCTGCGGTATCAAAATGCCCACTTAGCTCAAATTTAAGGCTAGTATCATCAACGTCATAATCGCGGTAGCGCTGTTGGCGGGTAAGTGTGCGGCCATCATCGAATAATGATTGGCGCGAGGGTGCAAGTTCAGCATCAGACGAAAACCCAGTTAGTGTAGAGCTGCGGTAGTTTGCGCCTACAACGAGTGACCATTCATTGTTTATATCGTGATTTAAAGTTACTTGGTGACCACGAGAATATACTTGCGTGTCACCATCGTTTGGATTGCCTAAATAGCGTGAGCTAGGAACAGTATTAAAATTATCATTAAGTACAACAACACCACGGTCAAATAGCTGGGCTAAATCAACGTATTCAAATTCATAAGTGATGCTGGTTGAAGCGTTTATTTGATGATAAATAGATGGCGTAACTACCTTTTTATGGGTGTACACCTCATCGCGGTAGCTATCGCTATCTTGCCATGCGCCATTTATTCTAAATGCTGTGTTATCGTTAATGCCGTTTGTATAGTCACCTTCAACGCGATTAAAGTTATCACTACCTAAGCTAAGCTTTAGCTCACCCTGTTGCTCAAATTGAGGTTTTTTGGTCACGATATTTACTGTACCGCCGGGCTCTGAGCGCCCGTATAGTGCAGAACCTGGGCCTTTTAATACTTCAATGTACTCAATGTTTGATACATCACGAGGGCCGCTGAATCCACGTCCACCGCTAAAACCATTAATTAAGTAACCCGATGGCATGTTTTCGTTACCCGATAATCCACGAATCGAAAAGCTATCCCACAATGCGCCACTGTTATTTTTACGTGAAATACTGGCAGAAAAATCCAGCGCATCTTGTAATTGAGTTATTCCTTTTTGATCAAGTACCGCGTTATCGAGGGTTTCGATTGATTGTGGCATTTGCTTTTGAGGAATATCGCCTCGGTAAGCTTGTTTATATGTAACCGCAATTTTCTCTATTGGTTGATTTTGGGCAATGCTTTGTGCGCTTGCACTTAAGCAGGCTAAGTAAATTAATGAGTACTTCATAAAATGTTTTTTGGTAACGTTATATTATAACTAAAACTATAGCATGTGTTACTTTATAACAAAATGTTTTTTTGCGCTCTATGTGTGCGTCTAATTTTTACACTAGCGGCTATACAGCTATCACGTTAAGATGGATGAAAATAACACAATAAGAATAATATAATGTTAACAAAAACAAATGCATTAATTTACTTTTTAGCCTTTAGCAGTGGCTTTAGTATTATGGGAATAGAGCTGTTAGGTGGGCGCATTTTAGCGCCTTACTTTGGCAGTAGCGTACATATCTGGGGCAGTATTATTACGGTATTTATGCTTAGCTTATCATTCGGGTATTTACTGGGAGGGAAGCTGTCTATTCGTCATCCTTCGTTGACCAAATATGGGTTAATCTTTTTAGTTGCCAGTATTATGGTGGTGCCCATTGCTTTGTTTGCTGAGCCAATTATGGCATTTATTTTTTCGCATATTGAAGACAGCCGCTACGGCTCGTTACTCGCCTCAACCGCGTTATTTTTTATACCCACCATTATTTTAGGCATGATCTCGCCCTACTCTGTACGTTTGCTGGTTACCAATAGTGAGCGCAGCGGCCAAGTGGCTGGCGGCCTTTATTTTGTAAGTACCTTAGGCAGTGCGCTGGGCACCATTATTACCTCTTTTTATATGGTACTGGCGTTTGATGTTAACACCATTATTTTAGGTTTTGCTGGTGTGTTAGGCACGCTTGGGCTAATTGCTATTAGCTTTGATAAACTTAAAGTGCGAGAGGCCGTTTATGCACAAGCTTAAATTATTGTTTATTAGTATAATGGCGCTGCTATTTTCAGCTCATAGTATGAGTAATGTTGTGCATAAAGAGCGCTCTTTATATCGAAATTTACTCGTTGAAGAAACTGGCGATTTACGCTGTTTAAAGTTTGATGAAAAAACCCGACAAAGCAGCCAAAGTTGCATGTACATTAGCGACCCTAAAAAACTGGTATTTAATTATACTAAGTTGGCTTTTTCTAGTTTATTACTGATTGATAACCCTAAAAATGTGCTCATTATTGGTTTAGGTGGCGGTACGCTTTCTAATATGATTCATGAGCTATACCCAAAGGCACACATTGAAAATGTTGAAATAGATCCTTCGGTAATTAAAGTGGCGCGCGATTATTTTAACTTTATAGAAACCGATAACGTAACTACTAAAGTACAAGATGGGCGTATTTTTATTAAACGTGCGGCGCTTAAAAGTCAGCAATTTGATTGGATTATTTTAGATGCGTTTAATGGCGATTACATTCCTGAGCACCTACTCACAAAAGAGTTTTTTGAAGAAATAAAAAGCGTATTAGCCGAAGGCGGAATTGTTGCTGCTAACACGTTTTCATCAAGTAAACTTTATGAACATGAGTCGGCAACTTATCATGCGGTATTTGGCGATTTTATTAATGTAACAGCCAATAATAATAGTAACCGGATTATTTTAGCCGGTTATAACAAAACCCCTACAGAGCAACAAATAGCACAGCGGGTTAAGCAACTAGCTCCACTACTTGCCCCTTATGATGTGGATATAGAGGCAATTAGCCAGCGTATGTTTTTCACTAAAGATGGTAAGGACTGGCCAAGTGATACTAAGGTGCTGACTGATCAATACTCTCCAGCTAATTTACTTAACTTTTAGCGGCTGATATCACATGGTCACTTATATCCGGTGACCATTACTTTAGGGTATTATTAAAAAGATAATATTTTAAGGAAACGGCAATGTACATTCACTTTATTATTCATGAACATTTTGAAGCGCCAGGCGCTTATGAAGCTTGGGCTAAAATGAATGGCCATACGTTGTCTTATACCCGTATTTATTTAGCTGAACCCTTACCTCAGCATACCGATGATATCGATTTTTTAATCGTAATGGGTGGGCCACAATCGCCCGCTACATCGCTTGCAGAGTGCGCCTATTTTGATAGCAAAAAAGAACAAGCCTTTATTGCCAGTGCGATCACGGCAAACAAAGTGGTGTTAGGCGTTTGTTTGGGGTCGCAATTAATTGGTGAAGCGTTAGGCGCGACTTATCAACCTAGTCCAGAAAAGGAAATTGGTAAGTTTGCTATTACCCTCACCGATGCAGGCTTGAATCATCCGTTATTTAGCCATTTTGGCAGTGAGCTTAATGTGGGGCATTGGCATAACGATATGCCCGGGCTGACTGCTACGGCCAGTATTATTGCCTATAGCGAAGGTTGTCCAAGGCAAATAGTCGCTTATAGCGATTTAGTATTTGGTTTTCAATGCCACATGGAATTGACCACCGAGGTGGTTACCCTCCTCATTGCCAACGATGATTTAACCAATGCCCATAATTACCGCTTTGTTGAACAGCCCGAAAAGCTCTTAAGTCACGATTATGATGAGATGAACAATAAGCTTTATACTTTCTTAGATAAGCTTGCCGTACACTATTTATCTAAATAATACTTATTTACGTGAAGTTAAAATGCCAATTATTTACTTAGCCTGCTAACTAATGCTAAAATTTGCTGATATTCACAAGTAAGAGTTCCTATGAGTAGCAATATTCCTTTTCATGAAACACTCGATTTAACTTTATGCGGCAATATGGGTCGAGTGCACCGCTTATGTCGAGAAGCGGTAACATTAGCGGTTGAGCCGCTAGGTTTAACTCAGTCGCGTTGGACGGCAATGATCCACTTACATCATTTACCTTTAGGGGCTACGCAGCAAGCGCTGGCGACTAGCTTAGGTATTGAAATGCCCTCATTAACGCGCACCATTAAGCAATTAGAGCTGCAAAATCTAGTTATTCGACAAGTTGATGAACACGATAAACGCAGTAAAAAATTGTACTTTACCGATGAGGGTATAAAGTTATTAGAACACTTAAAAGAGTTAACAAGCGATATTAAACAGCGTTTATATGCAGGTTTAAGCACGGAGCAGCTTGATGGTATGGCGCATAGTTTAGTGCAAATGGAAGAAAACGCGCGGCGTTGTATTGTAAGCTTATCTGGAGATAAATAAGTATGACACCCGATCAAAAATTTGCTCGCTACGTTAAAGTATCGCTCGTTGGTTTTATTGTTGTATTTTTCTATTATATTGTTGCCGATGTATGGCTACCGGTTACGCCACAAGCACGGGTTTACCATCCGGTTGTGCAAATATCGCCGCAAATAAACGGCCGTGTTACCGATGTATTGGTTAGTAATAACCAAACGGTTAAAGCGGGTGATGTATTATTTGAAATAGACAAAAATACTTACCAACTAGCACTTGAGCAAGCGCAGCTCGCGCTTGATGATGCCAAACTGCAAAATAAACGACTTGATACCAACGTAAAAGCGCTGGAGGCACAAATAAGTGCAGCTAACGCTAAATTGCATGAGCAGCAGCTATTAAAAAAGCGTGGCGAAACACTCTACAAACAAAACTCTATTTCGGAGCAAGAGCTTGAAAGCATTCGTGCAAATTTTGCAGCAAGCCAATCTAATTTAGCTGCCTTTGAAGCACAGTTGGCAGAAGCTGTTTTAGCGCGTGGCGATTCAGGGCAAGATAACCTAGCACTGCGCCATGCAGCAAACCAGTTAGCACAAGCTGAGCTTAATTTATCTTATACGCAAGTGCGTGCTTTAAGTGATGGCGTTGTAGCTAATTTACAGTTACTTGAGGGCTCCTATGCGGTTGCGGGTAAGCCATTACTCGCGGTTGTAGCAAAAAAAGCAGATTTGGTAGCCGATTTTCGTGAAAAGTCACTATTAAACATGCAGCCAGGCAGTTTAGCAAAAGTGGTATTTGATAGCCGACCTGGTGAAGTATTCGACGCAAAAATTGAAATATTTGAAGCGGGTGTCAGTGACGGACAACTTAGTGCAAATGGATTACTTAGCACCACCGAAACCAGCAATCGCTGGGTTCGGGATGCGCAGCGTCAACGTATTCATTTAGTGCTGCCAAATAACAATCAGCTTATAAATAATATGCCCAGTGGTGCGCGTGCCACTGTGCAGTTACTTCCACAATCGGCTATAGGTCAATGGTTGGGATCAGTACAGATCCGCTTTATTAGTTGGTTACATTACATTTATTAGTGGGGCGAGTAATGACACAACATGTTAGCCAAGCGCCACAACTCGATTCAAATGGTTTACGTCAAGCGCTACGGATTGCTGGCGGCTGCACTATTGGTTTTACTTTGTGCAAGTTAATGAATTGGCCAAATGGAATATTTTTTACGGTTTACCCTATGTTATTACTCGGTTTAGTGCCAAGTATTAACAAAGGCGTGATCCGTCAATTTGTTGCCAGTGCTGCCTACAGTGCGTTTATAGTGCTTATTTTACAGGGCTTATTTTCACACTTGCCGGTGTTAATGACGCTCATTATTTTTGCTAGTTTTTGCGTGTTATTTTACTTAATGAGCTCTGGTGGTGCGTTTTTATTTGGTGCGTTAGGTGCGGTGAGTTTATCGATTCAGTTACATTTTGCCAGTCATGTTGATCAAGCTAGTAGCATTTACCCGCTTATTTTAAGTAATGGTGTGGCTATTTTTATTACTATTATTATTGCGCTCTTGATGCATGGCTTGTTTCCTGACGTGACAGCGCGACCCATGCGAGCTGTACCGCACAAGGATAAAGAAAGTATTCGTCACGAGGTGTTGTTATGTGCCACGGTTGCGACTTTGTCGTTTGTGGTTTTTCAGGTGCTTGATTTGCAAGATTCAATTTCGGCGCAAGCGGCATCTATTTTAATTTTATTTTCGTTGTGTTTTAAGGCTGCGGGCACCGCAAGTTGGCAACGTATTATTGGTACACTGATAGGCTGTAATGCTGCTTTAGTTGCGCAGTTGTTTTTGTATAACCATACCGACGTTTTGCTTTTTCCGGTGGCTATATTATGGATTTTATCTTTTATATTCAGTCGTTTTCATATTTTAGGCGGTGGTCCACCGGGGGTTGGGTTTGGGGTATTGACCACTTTTGGGATTTTATTTGGTCAGTCGTTAGGCCCGGGGCAAGATTTAATATACAGCGCCATGTATCGATTTAGCTCGGTGGCTGTTGCAGTAACAGTAAGCTTAAGCGCAGTGTATGTAGTGCATCGAATCCTAAACCGATTTAGCGTCACCCGCCATCATACTTATGATTAAATTAAAGGCTGCATTCGCAGCCTTTTTTATGTGCTTAACCAGAGTCAGGTTACTTAAGTTACAGCTTAATATTACCGCGGAGAGCTTTGGTTTGGCCGTGTTTGGTTTTTTTATCCATACGTTTACGCTGTGAGTTACGGCTAGGTTTGGTAGCACGACGTGCCTTATTAACCTTTGTGGCGCTTAAAATTAGATCTTTTAGCCGTTTAAGCGCATCTTCCCTGTTGAGCTCTTGAGTGCGGTGGCTCTGGGCTTTAATTATCAATACCCCTTCTTTGGTGATCCTTGAATCTTTTAAAGCAAGTAATCGTTCTTTATAAAACTCGGGCAATTTAGAGCGGTTTATATCAAAGCGTAAGTGTATAGCACTGGCTACCTTATTAACATTTTGTCCGCCAGCGCCTTGCGAGCGAATAGCGCTTAGCTCTACTTCCCATTCATCAATGGTTACGCTGTTTGAAATAGTTAACATAGTGCCCCGCTCTTTTTGCAAAAAAATGTATTATAACATCAGTACATTGACTTGTGGTGATTCAACTAATTAGATAGGCGGGCATTGCTATTTTCAATCTAATAATTGCTAAATAAATACATAAAAATTAATTTATCCTACACTTACTACATTGTTTTTTAATTCGCTTTAATTATATGAAACAAATATCTATTTTAATGTCTTTGGTATGTATGCTCGCTATTTCGTATGCTGTTTATGCCAAATCATCTCAAACGTTTAGTGCTGGTGTAATTGCACAAGAACAAGTTTATCCAATTAAAGTGTTACCTTTGGGTAATTTTCAACGCTGTTTTGTTGTTGCTGCGCAAAAAGAAGATGCTCTGTATTCTGCCTGTTATATTAAAAAGAGCGCGCAATCGATTTGGGTTGCCGAATCCGCGGGAGCGCGTTGTGAAATAAAATGTGAGTCGCATTTAAACAGTGATGGCAAAACACAGGTGCAGTACTTTACTACTGATTTATAGCAAAAATGCTGTGCCAAGGTTTCTTTATCGCGGTGGTGAGCCCTTTTATTTGTTTAACCACTTGCTTATCACACGCTGTTTGCTTTGCATTATGCGGCCCTGACAGCATCAAATAATGGGCTTCACCTTTTATAGCTTGTTTTGCTACGAACAGTGATGGATTTTCCCTTAGCATTTTTTTATTAACTGATTTTTTAGAGGTATATGCTACGTACTGGCAAAAGTAAGTCTCAGTTTTTTGGGTTTGCATATCGCCCCACTCCCCTATTTTTCGCCACTGTGGTGAGGCATATCGCCTTGCATCAACCATAAAGCTGCCATGAAGCGCCGGTACTGAATAAACATCATTAATGGTTTGCTGAGCTTTAGCTGCATTATTATATGGGCCTGCAACGAGGTAATAGCTATCACGGTTTTCATGCTTATATAACTGCAAAGCATAGGCTGCTTTATCAATTTTATTCGCCACAATAAGTGCCGATTGAAACTTTTTGAATACGCCTAATTGCACAAAATAAGGCGTGTTTTGGTTTGCTTTAGCTGCTGTTGTTGGTTGCTTATTTAAGGTATTAGCGTTATTTGTGTATACAATGATGTCTTGCAGTATTATGGTATCGCCGCTTTTTTCAGTGATGATCTGCTCGGGAAGGTTTTTTATGGTTATGTTTTCTGATAGCTGCTCATTTTTTTCTATTTCAAGAATATAACTTCCTTGAGAGACATTAGAAAAATAATAATAACCATCATATTCAGTGACCGTTGAATAATGTTTTTCGCCGCCCTTTTCTTTAAGTACAACCGTCAGTCCTGCGATAGGTTTACTCTTTTCATTGCTCGATAGATAGATAGTCCCCTCAACCTCGTTGTAGACAACTAAAGGAATGTTTACTTTGGTTTGCCCACCTCTATGAGCCAATGTTTTAATTTTCCCTAAAGAGGGCTGCAAGTAAGGATTAGACAACGAGCGTAAATTAACATCTAAAACTTGGCCACCGTAACTGCTTGGCAGCAAGACCTTTCCGTCATTATTGGTGTATTTATCTCGCCATAGGTAGTTGCCAGTAAAATTAACGTCTTGAATTGGCTCATCGCCTTGGTCAAAGATTTCATTTTCATTCCAATCTATGAACGAACTAACTTCTATTTGCCCTGAATTTAATGAGCGAGGAGTGTCAAAGTTAAAGTCTGCTTCTAAATGATCAAAACTAAATGTGCCATTTAAACCTAAAGAAAAGCGCCAATCACCTTGATTATCGACTTGCCCTGATACTTGTATATTAAATATCTCATGGCGGTATGTATACTGATGACTTAAAAGCGTATTTGCTGCAGAGTTAGACTGATATGTCAGCTGGGTTTGATTGAATGTGCTTTGTGTTTGTGGCCAACGTAAACTACTTCTCAAACGAGTAAGTTCTGCGCCATTATTAGTCTGCCAATCTAAGGTGTTGGTCCATTTCCAAGAGGCAATATCCATTGAAGAATAAAGCCGGTTTATTAGGTTATTCGTATCGTCATCATAAAATAGTTGGCTTGACCATGTTCCTCCGATATAACTTTTATTGATACCTAATGAGAGTCGGTTTTTAGTGTTGGTATTTTCACGTACTTCATTGCTCCATCTCATATTCCAGTTAAGAGAGTTAAAGAAATCAGTCCGGCCATTTAGGCTCAATAACAGCCTATTTTTGAGTGAGTTCTCTTGTGCTACAAATAAAGCGCTAGAAAAGTCATTAAGGGCACTGTATTCAACATTAACACTGATGTCGTTAAAAAGTGTATCAGAAAGTAGGCCTCTAAAGCCGGCAAAATAAGCATAGCCAGCATCGAGTTGTTTTGTGGCTAGAAAACGGTAACTGCCGTGATCTGTAAGTGTATTTAGCCCCGATGATAGGTAGCTGCTGTTATCTTGGTCAGTTTGCAAATGAGTAACTTGAGCGTCATAAGTGATAAATTCACTAATGCCATAAGAGAGATTACTTTTAAAGGAATTACTCATCGCTGTTGAAGCGTTATTAGATTGATTAAAAACGCTTTTATCTGTTTCTAAAAACTCTACTTGATAGCTTATTTTTCCGGGCGATAGTGCGTCTTGTCCTATTGTATATTTTTGAGTACGTGTGATTTGCTCGCCTTGTGAGCCAAAAAGTTTAATTTCAAAAATATTGTTGCCGTAAAACGTTTCAACATCGATAAATCGAACCAAATTTTCGTCGTTAGCTTGAGTAGTGGCAATAAATTGACCGTTTCGATACAGCTCCGCTTGCCAGCCCGGTAATGCGGGTTCTTCAATGGTAATGGTTGAAAAGTTTTGTGCCGAATGTGGGTTAGCATTTGAAATATAAAATCCCCGACCTTGATTTGAGCTAGTAATAAGCTGATCTGATTGAGATTGAATATCTCCCAATTGGTAGTGAATGCGTGCCAGTGAGTGATCTTGTTCACTTAAATTAAAGTCTTTAGTTACTTTTAAAAAGGTATTAGCGGTGTTTTCGTTTTTGTTGAATCGTAGTTCAGCTCGATGATGAAATAAGTCAAAGTAGCTATTAAGCCTGAGCAGCCCCTTATAACGATTATTAGACGATTTATAGCTTGCTGATAACGAATATTCAGATATCGGATAGGTCAGCGTTTGGTATTGGTCGTCTATAAAGTGATCGTATTGCAGTACTTTGGACTTAATTTGTTTTGTAATACCACTTGTTATTTGGCTGTTATTATAAGTAAGCAAGCTACTAGAAAATGAAACCTGCATCAGTGAGTAATCAAAGCGCGAGTCGGTATTTAAAAGTGTATTTATGACAGATAAATCAACATAGTGGTCGTAGTCATCGACAGCCCACAATGAAACATTTTCTGAGGGAGCTAAAGTTGAGGAAAGCTCAGTATTAAGCACCAGCTCACTTGAGTCAACTTTAGCAACCAGTGTATTTTTTGACACATTTAAGCTAATTCCCATAGTCGATTTCAGGGCGCTTATGGGCAATAGCAACTTATTTGATTTTGAATAGTAGGCTTCTAAATCTGAGACAACTGAACGCCCATTTACCCTGACATTTATAATCACAAAAGCCTCCTCATCAATAGGCCATTGATAAAGAGTCGGTAACTGCTTGGCGATGATTGCTTTAGGTGCAATTAACAGTAATGTACAAAGTAATAAGCGAGCCGCTAAACCACAGCCTAATGCCCTTATGTTTAGCACTTTCTATTTGATATTAATAGGGATCGCTAACTCGATTTTACCGCCGTAAAGCTCGTTTTCTTTGTAATTGAGTGTCAAAGGTCCTGTCACAGGAGCTTGTAAAGTGATGTATACCTTGCGACGAGATAGAGGGGTATAAACGGCCACATTGGCTATTTCACCAACCATTACATTATTCTCATCAACTAATTCAAAGTTTCCATACACAGAGCGATTCCCAGTGAGTGTTTGCCAAAATGTTAGAGTCGGGCGCCCATTTTGAGTAATTAATTGCGGGTTTATTAATTCTGAGTCAGCCTCTAATTGGCCATGACGAACGATAACAGGCACGCTGTAAGCAACCTTAGGCCTAATACTTATTCCATCAGCGTCAGGGTTTTGTGATTCAGAGGCTATGATTTTAAGCACCGCCCTGTATTCGCCAACAGCAAGCTCAGCTTTTTTGCGAACGGTCATTCTGATAGCTTGCATCCCTTTTGGGGCAATAGTGCCGCGACGAGGTGAAAACCGTAGCATGTTTTTGGCAGAGCGTCCTTCAACTTGTTGCGGAGTAACATCTATAAGCGCTCCTTCTTCGGTCATATCTTTATGGGTAACAACAAGTTTAAAATCGAGATTTTTATTAGAGGTATTGCGGATAAGTAGTGAATTATTTTTAGTACGTCCATCGAAGTATAAACGGTATTCAGACAGCGCAAGGTTGGCACTACAAATTTCAGGTAGTAAAAGAGTTAGGCAAAGGGAAGCCCAACAAAAAAGTTTAAACATCATGGGACAACTCAACAACATGATAATAAAAAGTGGAGCGCGATGCTCCACACATTTTATTTTTAATGCGCAATTGCGCAAAAAAATAAACTGAGACTAAATTAGTAAATTACTATTGCCTCAGCTTTCATAGTCTTATTGGAAAGACACATCTACAGTGTAATCTACAGTGTAAGCAGCGCCCGCTGTCAGTGTAGAATCAACGGTCATATCACCATATACATTAACGGTAATATCTGTTGCACTTGCATCAGTAGTGAAAGGAGACGCAACATTGTCAGCAGTTGTTACACTGGTTGTTCCATCTGTAGCCGTTGTTACTGGAGCAAAAGTTAAGTTAGTGCCTGTGCTTCCAGATACAGTAATATTCATTGCTGAATTTGGCGCTAAACCAGATACAGTAATTCCACCTAATTGAATGTTTGCATCTGACGCATCACAGTCACCCGATACAACGCCAGCATTATCCATCGTACATGTTGAGCTTGTAGATAAGCGAATTTTACCAAAGTGCAGTGCGCTATCTTCTGCAAAAGTAGGCTCAGTCCAACCGTTTACACTTGCTTGAAATGTTTGGTTAGATGCAAGTAAAGAAGTTGATGAGATTGCTAGTAAAGCGGAAGCAGCAAAGATTTTTTTATTCATAGTTTTTCCATTTTTAAAAATTATTATTTTTTTACTTCCGTGCAAATTAGTTTAGAGGGTTATCTCAGTCCATTGTTTCGGATTTAAACACAATTGTTATCAAAATGAAATCTTTTGTTAACGTTATGGCTTTTTAAAAGAGATAAGCAGTATGAAGTTATTAATTTTGACCAGCAAAATGCAACAAGAAAAATAGCACCGATGTAAATTATATTTTAACGCTAGAGGGAGTTATTTTAAGGCATAGTCATAGTGACTTAACTTATGTTGAATCTATATAGATGTTTATAAACTATTTTTAGTCTTTCAGAACCATTTTGTAGTTTTATATGGCTGGAGGCCTGTGCTTAAGCAGTAAAATAAAGTGGCTGCAACATCTATGCGACATGTTTGTTTATTGAGCATAATTTACGCATTACATCTCTATTGTTATTTGCCCGATTAAAATCATTACGGATTAAACCGCATTTATCAAAGATCAGATTTTTACTAACACGTCGGTTTAAAAGTATGAAATTTAATTTTCCAAGCCTGTTTTTTCATCGTTTTTGGTGGTTTTTTAGCCCTCTACGGTAATAAGTTAGTAAAAAATCGGTTTATATCAGTGGTATTTTATCCCTTGTTGGTAAAATACTGATCCAGTGTTATTTGAGGGAAATTTAAAGCTTAAAGGTCTTTAATTATTAGCTGCTTGTATCAAACTTTCTTGTTAGGCCATGTAAAAACTGATTCATGAGAGTGCTTTAGCTAACTTTTAATTTCATACACTGACGTGTATTTACTGCGGCTTTATGTATTTAGTAGATAACAACAACGCATTCAGAACAAGCACTCACTCATACAGGTTATTTTATAGTTAATTTGTAATCCAATTGCAGATCAATATTTAACTAACTCAATTTAATGCTTATCACTGCATTCAAATACAAATAAGAATTACTATCTTTTGTATTTGTTGGCGTTATAATATCGCCATCTTTTTTAGCTATGTTTAAAAGGAATTTGCAGTATATGCAGGCCTCTAACCGTCTTTTAGACTTTCCCAAACCCGTATTTTCTATGTTATGGCAATTTATGCAGCGCTTTAACTATGAATTAGCGGTTTTATCGCGTTTTTTTATCGCCATTGTGGGCGGGTATTTCTTTACTGCCGTCAGTGTGTCGCTGTTAAGTGTTGTGGTGCCGGTCTCTAAAGTTGACGCGGTTCTTTTAAGTGTGTCTGCGAGTATTTTAATTTATACACTGGTGTTTATTTATAGTTTTTATCTTCAGTCGTTAAAAACAGTTTGGATCAGTATTTTACTAAGTGTTGCAGTGCAATTTTTTATATTGTCGTTAATGAAGGGATGGTTATGAAAGGGAGTTTTTTTCGCTCAATGACCTGGTTACATACATGGGTAGGTTTACTCGTGTGTTGGTTACTGTATTTAATATTTTTTGCAGGCACCATCAGCTTTTTTAGAGATGAAGTTAGTTTATGGAATCAGCCAAGTATTCATAATATTGAGCAGCAGACAGACCGTATTGGCGCGCAAAAGCAACAAATAATAAGTGGCGTTGAGTATTTAAATACCCAAGCACCTAATGCCCCTAATTGGCGTATAACACTTCCTGAAGAGCGTGTACCCTATTTAACGTATGGTTATGCTAAGCCAAAAGAGCCTGAGCAGCGCAGAGCCTCTTTTGAAAATACCCGTTTAGATCCAAATAATATGCAGCCTTTAGCTCCTTTTACAGATACCCGAGGGGGAAATTTCTTTTATCGCCTGCATTTTGATTTACATTATATTGATGTAAAAACAGCGCGTTGGATTGTGTGCTTTGCAAGCTTGTTTATGCTTATTGCATTGATATCAGGGATAGTAATTCATAAACGAATTTTTAAAGATATGTTTGTTTTTAGAGCTAATAAAGGCAGTCGTAGCTGGTTAGATGTACATAATTTAAGTTCTGTATTTGCCTTACCGTTTCATTTAATGATTACCTATACCGGCATTATTACTCTGATATTCATGATATTTCCCTACCCCGCGCAAACCGTTTATGAAAATGGAATACGTGGTTTTTTCAATGATGTTTCGCCAAGTAGTCCTGTAACAGAATCATTGCAAGGTACTGCACCTTTAGTGCCTATCAATACTGTTTTAGATCAGGTTTATACTAAGTGGCCAGAGGCTGATATAACTCGGGTAATTATTAATAACCCGCATAAAGCCGCTGCAACTATTATGGTTTTGGTGAGCCCTGGGAAAACATTAAGGGATCAATCACCCCGTTTAATTTTTAGCGGAGCGAGTGGTGAGCTTGTTGCTCAAACTGATGATGAACTCACTGGCAGTAAGGCGCTATATGAATCATTAAACTCAATGCATACTGGGCGTTTAGCAGAACCATTATTACGTGTTTTATATTTTTTAGGCGGCATTGCCGGCTGCATAATGATAGCGACAGGCTGCATAATGTGGGCTAAGCGCTTACGCGAAAGAATGAAAAAAAATACTCAGCCATCTTGGGGGCTAAAGCTAGTTGAAGGGTTAAATCTAGGAACATTGATGGGACTACCCTTGGCTACATCGGCTTTCTTTTTGGCTAATCGTTTACTCAGTAAACAGGTTGCTGAGCGCGCGGATAAAGAAATACTCGCTTTCTTTTTAACTTGGCTATGTGTGTTCATCATTGCCTTTGTAAAGCGTGACAAGTTGCAGTGGTGTGTGATGGCTGCCATAAACAGTATTGCTTGCTTTAGTGTGCCACTTGTTAATGCGCTAACAACACAGGGTAATATAATCAGTTACTTGCGTAACGAGCAGTGGGCATTATTTATGTTTGATAGCCTTTTTCTAGCAATTGGTTTGCTGTTTTTGTTACAAACCGAAAAATTACGTACTGCTCTGCAAGCTAAAAAACCAACTCCAATAAATACTCAGGAGCAAAAAGTATGATTGCCTTGCTTCCTTTTAGTTTATGTTTGGTGGCTTTTAACTGCTTTGCGCTGGCTAAGTTTAATCATTTTAAGGATGTTTTTAATAAGCGCCCCACTCAACAGCAGCGTTTGGTTTTATTGAGTGTTGCTTGGATCAGTATTTTACTAAGTTTGCTGTTATGTATTAACGAATTACAAGGTTATGGTGGTTTGCAGTTTTGTGGCTATATGACGTTAAGTGCTTTAATTGTAATGACTTTTTATAGCTTTTTGGTGAGGTTAACTAAACTTTTTAACTTACTCATATTAGTGATATTGGCCATGAGTACGTTATTTTTTGGTTTAAATGGGCTTTAGTTAGTAAAAACCTGATCCCAAAAAAACAGGCTAAATTGCGTAAAAAAAATGGCAAGCCATCAGGCTTGCCAATTAAAAAGGGGGATTGTCATTATGTCTTCACCTGCTTGTTTCTTTGCAGATGCAGTCACTATAGTCTTGCTTTATTTAACTTACCTTACAGAAAGGTGATCGTTTTATTACAGCTTAGACTATTTATCAATTCAACTTGTAAACCCCCTTTACAGCGCTTTTTGATTTACCCAAATAATTTCATCAGTTGCAAAACCAAGCGCCTTTACTTGGCTTAAAAAGTGCTGCTTAAGCTCTTTGCTTACTGTTGGTGTGCGCGATAAAAACCACAAGTAATCTTTGCTATAGCTCGTTATAAAGGCATACTGATAATCAGGCTGGTCAAGTTCAAAAATAATATAGGCGCCATAAAATGGGCCAAAAAAAGATACTTTAAAATGCCCTGTATCGGCATTTTCAACAAATTTAGCTATGCCTTCAGCTTTGTCCCACAGCTGCTCTTCACTAATAAACCCTTTGTTTAATACTTTTACTGTTCCATCATCGTTAATTGAATAAGTGGCTGTTACTTGCTCCATACCTTGTTCAAAAGAGTGGTCTAATCGTGCTATCTCATACCACTTGCCTTGGTACTTTTCTAAATCAAAGTTTTTAACAGGGGTTATTCCTTCCGGTGCGCTGGTACAGGCACTGAGTAAAAACATAGCGGTAATAAATAATGCGGTTTTAAAAGCGAGCTTCATGTTGTTTCCTTTTCTTTAGAAATTGCTATAGGATCGCTCTAATACTAAAGCAATTTAAAGAATTTAGCATGAAAATTTGGGTTGATGCTGACGCTTGTCCGGTGGTAATAAAAGAAATCTTATTTAGAGCTGCAGAGCGTACGCAAACAGAAACTATACTGGTTGCAAATCATGCCATGCGCATTCCACCGTCAAAATTTATTAGTCGACTACAAGTGTCATCAGGATTTGATGTCGCTGATGATGAAATAGTTAAACGAATTGAAAAGGGTGATTTAGTGATCACTGGAGATATCCCGCTAGCTAGCGAAGTGATTGATAACGGCGGCCAAGCGCTTAATCCGCGCGGTGAACTTTACACTCCTGAAAACATTCGCTCTTTACTAAATGTACGTGATTTTATGGATACTATGCGCTCAAGTGGCGTAGAAATGAGTGGTGGGCCGCCTCCATTGAGCCAAAGTGACAGACAAAATTTTGCTAACAACCTTGATCGTATTTTAGCGCAAAATAAGAGTAGTTAAGGTGAGCAGCCAGTTCATAGGGTTAGGTGATAATTCATTTAGAGTTGGCGTGTATGTAGCAAAAGCCCCACCTATGCCTTACTTTGAAGCACTTGCGCAGTTAGAGCCTGTGGCTAGTGGGCAAATAAATAGCATAAATCAGCACTGTGGCAATGGCTGGCGAAAAGTCTTTAATGTGTACGCCAAAGTGTTATTTGCGCTGCCAAGCGAGCATTACTCATTTGCTAAACAAGCAGTAAGCTGGCAAGCATATCGAGATGAGCTGTTGTTACAACAGCATAGCAAGACGGCATTACTATTTAGCACACCGGTGCTTACTGAGAGTAAAAACCAGTTGCACATTATTGCTGGGCGAACTCACGCTAAAAACTTAATACAACAAGGTAAATTAAACGCCCAATTTGATTGGCTTGATGATGAGTTTGCTATAGATAAAAGCCAGAATATTATTGTGTGCCCCTATTTTGATTATAGGCAGCTGAGTAATATTAAAATTGCCCGTTTGAGTGAATTAGTGGCTCAGTTAAGATAAGCCACTTTCTTTTTTTGCTACTGTTACACGACGTGAGTTAGTTTTTGTGCGCTATCAACTAGCATTAGTGAGCCCAAAATAAACAGTACACATGCCGATGCACGCCCAAACTTAAGCGACAATGCGGGATTGTTACTAAGGATTTTTCTGGCACTTATCCCTATTAACCAATACACCAACGCACAGCCTACTAAATGAATTACACTCAGTACCAGCAATTGTTCAGTGATAGAAAACGATAAAGTTGGCAACACAAACTGTGGTAACAAGGCTAAAAATAACAGCATTACTTTAGGGTTTAAACCACTAATAATAAAACCCTTTCTCATCCACTTTAGAGGGGTGTCTGAGGTGTGTTGTTGGCCATCGTTATAGGCAGCAGGCATAGGAGGAAATCGGTACAGTGATGTAGCAATCCAAATTATGTATAAAGCACCGAACAAGGTTAACAGCTTTATAAAAATGTCATGTGAAGCTAATAGTGCACCTAACCCTACCACTACTATTAAACTGGCCATTAAATGCCCAAGTATTAACCCCGCTACCGCAGGAACAATTTTATCGCCTGCTATTCCTGCACTAATTGTATAAGCCCAATCTGCACCAGGGGTGAGAACAAACAAAATTGATACCAGCCAAAAAGAAAAAATAATATTAATATCCATAGCGCTATAACCTAAAATAAGTGAGTAGCTATTTTATTTCTTTCTGATGAGTAAAAGTTACTGTATTTTACTAATATAAGCGTTCATTTTAGGAAATAATCAACTATGGATACCATGGATAGGAAAATTCTTGCCGAATTACAAGTCGATGGCAGACTTACCCTCTCTGAATTGGCTGATCGTGTTGGGCTAAGCGTGTCGCCCTGTCACCGCCGTGTTAAAGAACTTGAGAAAAGCAAAGCAATTGTGGGTTACCGCACCGAAATATCACCTGAGAAAGTGGGTTTAAACTTTTCTGCGTTAGTATTTATTACTATTAAAGAGGGCGATAAAGTGTCGTTAAGCAAACTAGAGCAAGCAGTGGATGCTATTCCTCAGATCACCAATGCTCAGCGGCTATTCGGTACACCTGATTACCTGTTACATGTCGTTACTAAAGATTTAGCCGTGTTTCAGCAACTCTACGATGACAAGCTATCAGCCCTACCAGGTGTACAGCGTTTAACCTCAACCATTGTAATGAAAGATATTGTAAGAGCGCGTAATTTGCACTTTTAACAAGTTACGTTTTAACACGAAGTTTAAAAAGTTAAGCCGAGGACGCTGTAAAGCCTATTATGAGAGGTTTTACAGTTGTATATAAAAATAAAGTATAAATAAAGCTTGTTATAAACTGTATTGCTGTTATTCTGCTTGCCATCGGGTTGATAGAAAGCCCAGTTTATTTGTAAGTACCACGTTGTTATTAGTAATAATCCTTCGCGATATCCTCAAGTTAAATGTTTGTTTTCTTCCTGTTAAACGCCTATTTTAAGGCAATTTTTTATTTATTTTTTTTAGGATATTATTATGTCTAATACAACTACTGGTACTGTAAAATTTTTCAACGAAGCTAAAGGTTTTGGTTTTATTGAGCAAGAGTCTGGTCCAGACGTTTTCGCACATTTCAGTGCAATTTCAGGCGACGGTTTCAAAACTTTAGCTGAAGGCCAAAAAGTACAGTTTAGCGTAACTCAAGGTCAAAAAGGCCCGCAAGCTGAAAACATCGTTTGCATCTAATTTAAAGGGAGTGGGCTTTATAGCGCACTCACCACGCTAAACTAACGTTAAGCGATAAAGCTAATATCAATACGATATTAGCTTTTTTTTTGCAAAAAATTTATACCACGTACCCACTAAAACCAAGTGCTTTAAAGTACAGTTTTGGAATGCCAAAGCCACATTCATTAAGTAACTCACTAAAACGCATCCGATCAAGCGGGTAAAACTCACGCTCTAAGTTATGTGCCATTTGCGTTTTTCCTGCTTCACTAAGGCCAAGCTCTTTGCATGTATTAAGTTGTGCCTCTCGTTCAAACGGGGTTTCTGGGCGCATTAAATCAGCAATAAATACTGGTGCAGATTTTTTAAGGTTGTTTTTAATCCCCTTTAATAACTGCTTTTTATCGCCGTTATCTTCAACAAAATGCATCACCAATAAACATAATACCGCGTCGGCTTTAACTTTTAATTTATCTACTGGTTGGAACTCAATGCTAACTCGTGAGTCAATACCTTGCTCTATAAAGCGTTGCTTAGCAATGGCTAACATGTCGGCCGAGGTATCTTGAGCGGTAAACTGCCATGTAGAATTAATATTCGCCAGCGCTGCGATTTCTTTACCAGTGCCCGCGCCTACCACTAAAATATGGGCGTTATCAGTTAACGTAGCGCTTAGCTGTGCGTTGGTTAGTTGATGTAATAGCTCGTAACCTGGGACTAAACGGGTAATACGGTTATCATACTCTTGTGCTTCTTCGCCTATAAAAGTGGGCATACTATTTCCTTAAATTACGTTTATGGTGGAGTATCCACCCGGTTTTTTAGCGACATGAATTTGCGTTGCAACGCGTTCGCTCATTTCACTTACATGTGAAATCACACCGACCTTTCTACCTTGCGCTTGCAGTGAATCTAGCGCGTCCATTGCAATACTAAGTGTTTCACTATCTAGTGTACCAAAGCCTTCGTCAACAAATAACGAGTTAATTTGCACTTTGTTTGAAGATAAAGAGGCCAGCCCTAATGCAAGTGCCAACGATACTAAAAACGATTCTCCGCCAGAGAGTGTGTTTACAGAACGTTGTTCATCGGCCATATCGCGGTCAATAATCGCTATATCAAGTGAATCAGCTATTGCTGTGAGTTCGTAACGCTTATTCAGCGTTTTTAAATGGCTATTAGCATAATGTAGCAATATTTTTAGTGTTTGTGTTTGCGCTAAATTACGCATTGTTTTGCCGGTTGCATCACCGAGCACTTTATTAAGTAAATGCCATTGTTCTACTTGTTGTTTAAGCTTGCTTAGCTCAGCCTGCTTGCCCTCAAGAGCTTTTGCATTTTGGTTGTGCTGCTCGATGGCAGTATTAATCGTAAGTAAGTTATTGTGTAATTGTGTTTGCTGCACAGTTAATTGAGTTTGTTGCTCAATTAACTGTGCTTCGCTGTGTGCTGGCTTATTATTTTGCTGATGCTGCTCATTGGCATTTTGCTGTTGTTTTAGCGCGGCACGAGCATCAACTAATGCTTGAGATAACTGCTTGCTATGCTTTAGCTGCTCTTTAATATCGTCATTACTTATAGCCAGTAGCACCTCGATTTGCTGATGGCTAATATCAGCATAAAGCGCGCTAAATTCTTCAAACCAAGCACTATAGCGTGTTTCAAGTGTGGTTAGCTCTTGGCTGTTATCGGCGAAGCGCTGCTCAAGGTTTTTAAGCGTAATAGCGTGCTCATCGCGCTGTTTTACGGCGCTATCGAGTGCCTGTTGACTCTGATTTAGTTCATTCTGGCACTGCTCTACTTGTCTATTCAGCTGAGCCTGGTAGTCATCAGCGCTAATCGTTTGGTTATCGAATAACGCTAAGCGCTGTTGCTGGGTATTGTTGTGTTGTTGCTGTGCTTTAGTTAAATCGTCGTTGAGCGTGCTAATTTGCTGCTCAGCTTTAGTAATAAGGGGAGTTAGTTGCTGCAGCTGTAAATTAGCGCTGTCTAATTGCTTTTGAGTTTGCTCAAGTTGTAGTTGCTGATGTTGATACTGCTCTACTTGCTCACCTAGCTCGCTTAGCGTTAACGCGCCAGTTTGCAATGTTTGCCAAAATTGACTGTTTTCAAAATGAGAATTCAGCTCACTTATAAGTGCTTCGCGTTGGCTCAGCAATTCCTGGTGCTTATAATTAAGCATGGTGAGCTGATTGTTCAGTTCAACATGCTGGGTATTTAATTGTTGCTGAGCAGTCTGTTCTTTTTTAACCGTGTTTTGCAGTTGGTTAACCGTTTCTTGCAACTGGTTTTGTTGTTTTTGTGCTGCAAAGTACTGCGCTTTTTGCTCGCTTAATTGTTTATGGGTGTCATCAAGCTGCTCAACGCTCAAGTCATTAAGATCTGTTTTAGCCGCTTGCATGGTGTTTTTAATGTCTAACATTTTGGCTTGGGCATCAGCAATCGCTTGGCTTTGCTGCTTATGCTCTGCGACTAAAACAGCATGCTGCGTTTGATGTTGATGTAGCTGGGTTTGTGCATCTAAGTGCTGCTGCTTAGCGCCAGTATAAGTATTTTCAAAGTCGATTATTAAGTTATTAAAAGATTGGCTTTGATTGTTTGCAAACGGGTGCTCAGTGGCTCCACAAACCGCACATGCCTCATTAGGCAGTAGTTGTGCGCGTAAATGCTCAACATGTTCACTCGCACGCAGCCGTGCTTGATTAAGCGATTGCTCGGCGTGTTTAAGTGCTTGCTCTTTTCTGCTTAATTGCTCACGCAGTGTGATGTTAGTTTGTTCACTCTGAGTTAGCTTTTCTGCTGTAGTACTTTGTTGCTGCACTGTATGCTTTAGTTCTTGATTAAATTGCCTATAACGCGCTCGTTGCTCTTTTAAATAATCAATATTTTTAAGCTGATTATCACACTGCTCAATATTGAATTGCTCTTGCTGTTGGGTGAGCTTATTTAGATTTTGTTGTTCAGTGCTTAGTGCGTGCTCTGCATGTTCTAACTGTTTATTTTGCTCGTTGAGCTTGGTAGCGAGAGTGCTTAGCTGCAAAGTAATAGTTTGCTTTTGTTGCTCGAGTGTTTTTAATTGCGTTGTGGTATTAAAAAACTGCTTAAAGCTGTGATTAAAATAGTTCCAATCAGTGGCCAATGGCTTTAGTTGATTGTTTTCTTGTAACCATTGCTGATGGTGAGTGCTTTGTGTTGTTGCCTGCTCCACGCTGAGATTATTTTGTTGTAGCTGCTGTTGTAACTCGTTTAATTGTTGCTGCTCTTTGGCTCTTTGTTGTGTGAGGCTTGTTATACTTTGCGTAAAAATAGCTAATTGACTGTCGAGCTCACGTGCTTTTGTTATGACTGGTTCAGCTGTTTGTTGTTGTTGTTTTGCTGTTGCTAATTCGCTTTGATGTTTTTTAACCTTACTTGCTTGTTCATTAATAAGCGCGGCATGATCCAGCGCGTTTAATTCCTTTATTTGCGAATTTAACTGGCTGTTTTGCGCCGTTAAGCTTTTAAAGCGCTGGCGATTATCTTTAATTTCAAGCGCACTCTGTGCTTGTTTTGCTTGCTCAGTTTGTGCTTTAACCGCATTTAGTGCATCACTTGCTTGTTGCTCGTTTTGTTGAGCCGCTGTTAATGCTTGCTCTAAACTGTGTGCTTGTTTATACCAATTAATACCCTGCTCTGTGCTGGCCAACGTTATTTTTATGTGTTCAGTTTGTTTTTTTAGTTCATCAAGAGTGTGCTTCTTCTCACTTAGCTCTTCATCAGACAATAACGCATAACTGGCTAAGCTGGCTGTTAGTAATTCAAATTTATCTTTAACTGCTTTATTACGCTCAAATATACGTTGGCCAATTCGACTAAATTTATCGGTGCCGGTAAGACACTCTAAAAGTTGCGCGCGCTCATCGCCGGTGGCTTTTAAAAAGGCGGCAAACTCATGCTGTGCTAGTAACACTGCACGGGAGAACTGCTCAAAAGTGAGGCCTATTTTATTTTCAATGGCTTTTATGGTGGTACTTTTGTCGGCAATTAAGGTTTCATCCGGTAAGCTATGCAAAGTATGCTCTGCCACTTTTAGTTTGCCGGTTACTTTTTTATGCGTGCGTTGAATACTGTAGCGTGCTCTATAAAGTTGCTGATCTTGCCCGCTAAAGTCCACTTCAGCATAGCCTTCCCATTTCCCACGGCGCAATAAATTACGGGCATCGTTAAGCTTTATGTTGTCGCCATTAAAATCAATTAGGTTGCCTTTATCGCCTTTCAAACGAGCAGTTTTCGTATAAAGTGCTAAACAAATGGCATCAAGTACGGTGCTTTTACCTGCGCCAGTGTCACCTGTAATGGCAAATAAACCTGCGTCTTTGAGTGGTGAAGCTAAAAAGTCGATTTCGGCATCAGCAATGGAGGCTAAGTTATGAATACGTACGGCGGTTATTTTCATAGTAGCTGCTCCTGTTCAAGTTCATCAATAACGTTGGTTAATAGTGCTTTTAATTCACTGGGTACGGTTTCTCCGGCCATATCTTTGTCGTTATTAAAGGCTTGTTCGAGCAAATTAATTGGGTTGAGCATTTCCACAAAGCTTAAATCCTCAAATACCGTTTCTGAAGAATTACTCACTTGCTGATCGCGTACCCGTTCTATACCGCAAAAGTTAACCTGTTTGCCTTTTAGTGCTTGCTCAATTTGCTCACGAAAAGTGGTGTCAATATCACTGGATTTTAGCTTTACTCGTAAGTACGGGGCTATTTCATACTGTTGTGTATCGAGCGCTTTTATTTGCTCACACAGCTGAGCTAAAGGGACGCATTCTCCCTCTGGTAAAACAATAACTTCCGCGAGTCGAGGAATGTAAAGGGGGTTTACAGTAGTGCTTAGCGGTTGGTCTTTTTGTCCGTTAAACTCTACTATATTTACCTGATGTGTATATTTTCTCTCTGAAAACGACATGGGAATTGGTGTGCCGCTATAGCGAATGTACTCATTTTTAGCCACTAACTGTGCTTTGTGTAAATGCCCTAGCGCTACGTAATTGGCATGCTTACCAAATACTGACGCTGAAATGGCTTCTTCACCGCCAATAACTAAGTTACGCTCAGAATCACCAGAAATATTTCCACCTTTGGCATGTAAGTGACCCATAACAATTAAAGGTGTACTTTCATTGGTAAGCGTTAACGCATGTTCAAATGCTAGTTGGTAAGCTTTAGCAACGCCTTGTGCGTAACTAGGGCCATCCTCGCTCTGGCTAAACGTACTTATATCGCTGGTTCGTAAAAACGGCATAGCGATTACTACAGCGTGTTTGTCGTTATTATTAATTGTTATTACCACGTCATTTGGATTGGCGGGATCAAACCGGCCTACAACATGGGTATCAAACTGGGCTAATAAGGGCTGAGCAGCCAAAATACGATTAGCAGAGTCATGATTGCCGGCAATTATGACCACGTGTAATTGTGGGCACTGTGCTTTGGCATTTTTTATAAATTGATAGAGTTGGTTTTCGGCGCTAGCACTGGGGGTGGCAGTATGATAAATATCGCCCGCAACAAGCAATAAATCGATTTGTTGGCTAACGAGAGTGGTTAATAACCAAGAGAAAAAAGCATGATGTTCATGACGGCGATCATGTTCATAAAATTGCTGACCTAAGTGCCAGTCTGAAGTGTGAAGAACTTTCATTTTGCGCTCTTAAAAAACCATAAGAGCGCCAATATACCCAAGGCAATTAAAGATGCAAGTATCGCTTCAGGTTAAAGTATACCAAGCAATAAAAATAACTGGCAAAGCTGCGAGCGCAATTGTTAAAGGCCACTTTAATGCCTTCGCTTTTTTGGCCTGTAATACTGCTAGTGCGTTTGTTTCATTACAAGCAGCCACTTTATCAATATACAGGTAGCCTGAGTTAATATACTGCTTACAATTTTGCACGTCTGCAGGTATTGCAATTAGTTTTTGCTGCTTTTTTAGGACATAAAAATCCATAAACTCACCACACTTAATACGACTAGTTAGAACAAAAAATATTTGAGAGAAACACTAAAAAAGTACCCTCAAATTAAAAAAGTGGGCGATTCTAATTACAAACCATAGTAAAGATCAACCTAAAACTGCGTTTTTTAGTATTTTTAATGAAAATAGCTGTGTTTTTTCATTTTATCTCTACTTTTAGTGATACTCAGCCTATTTTGTAAACCCCCTTTACAGCTTAGTTTTTTATGTAAATTGCTAAACAATTTAGTTAACTGTTGTTGTGTAAAACAGTGTTTTTTATTTTTACATAAAAGTGTGGAATATCACCCTATAAAAGTAGGGTTTTATCGCTATTTTATTGAAGCTTAGCTGTAAATTTGTCACAGTAGCGTCACTAAAATCGATCAGGATTAACAATGAAGAAAAATTTATTTACATTGAGTGCATTTGTATTGCCTTTGGCAATGGCGAGCTCTGTGATGGCCTCATCTGTTGAACAGACTAAAGGCAGTTATGTTGATAAGTTTCGTCAACTAGATGAAGCTTTGCCTACCCCTAATGTTTACCGCAGTGCCGCAGGTGCACCAGCAGAAAATTACTGGCAACAACGGGTTGATTACGATATTGATGTAAAGCTTGATGAGCAAAAGCGTCGCTTAACGGGGAGTCAAACAATTGAATATAAAAATAACTCACCCCATACGCTTAAATATTTATGGCTTCAACTTGACCAAAACATTTTTAAAAATGACTCGATTGCAGAAACCACGCAAACTTTTAAAAGTACCCTACAAAACGAGCCTGATGCTAAGCCTGCTAAATTAAGCTTAGGTGATTTACGTCGTCAGCAGTTTATGAACGACAATGAGTTGGGTTACACCATTAGCAATGTTAAAGATGAAGATGGTAAAGCGCTGCGTGTAACGGTTGTTGATACTCTAATGCGTATAGACTTAAACTCGCCGCTTAAACCGGGGAAAGATATTGAGTTTAGCATGGACTTCGCGTTTAACTTGGTTGAGGAAGATGCGGTAGGTGCACGTGCAGGTTATGAACACTTTGAAGAAGACGGTAACGATATTTTCCTAGTGGCACAGTGGTTCCCGCGTTTAGCTGCGTATACTGATTACGAAGCATGGACCAACAAGCCATTTTTAGGCAGCGGTGAATTCACCTTAGAATTTGGCGACTACGACGTTGAAATTACGGTTCCTGCAGATCATATTGTATCGGCAACCGGTAAGCTTGATAATCCAAGCTCTGTTTTAACTAGTATTCAGCGCAAGCGTTTAAAAAAAGCTGAAACAGCAAAACGTCCTGTATTTGTAGTTACTGAAGAAGAAGCGCTCGAAAACGAAAAAGCCGGTACAGACAAAACAAAAACATGGCATTTTAAAGCTGAAAACGTTCGTGATTTTGCATGGGCGTCGTCACGTAAATTTATGTGGGATGCTAAAGGTTACCAACAAGGGGGGAATGAGCAACCACTGGTTATGGCTATGTCGTTTTTCCCTAAAGAAGGTGGCGATTTATGGAAGAAATATTCAACTGAATCTGTGGTACATACCATGGAAGTCTATTCAAAATACTCATTTGATTACCCGTACCCAACTGCACAGTCAGTCAATGGTCCTGTAGGGGGTATGGAATACCCAATGATCACTTTTAATGGTCCACGTACAGATTTACAAGACGATGGCACGCGTACTTATTCTCAAGCAGAAAAGCGCTTTTTAATCGGGGTTGTTATCCACGAAGTTGGGCATATTTATTTCCCTATGATTGTAAACTCAGATGAGCGTCAGTGGACCTGGATGGATGAAGGTTTAAATAGCTTTTTAGATGGTGTTGCTGGGCGTGAATGGGATCCAACCATTCCTTGGGGTGTTGAGCCACGTGATATTGTGGCGTACATGAAGTCTGAAACTCAAGTGCCTATTATGACGCAATCAGACAGTGTGCTTCGTTTAGGCCCTAATGCCTACACTAAACCAGCTGCAGCATTAAATATTTTACGTGAAGTTATTTTAGGTCGTGAATTATTTGATTTTGCGTTTAAAGAGTATGCACAGCGCTGGAAATATAAGCGCCCTACTCCAGCTGATTTTTTCCGTACTATGGAAGAAGCGTCAGGCGTTGATTTAGATTGGTTCTGGCGTGGTTGGTTTTACACCACAGACCATGTTGATATCTCGCTTGATAAAGTATATCAATTACGGTTAGACACAAAAAACCCTGATATCGACTTTAATCGTTTACGTGATATTGAAGCGAATAAGCCAAGTTCATTATTTGTTGAGCGTAATCGAGCCGAAGGTAAAAAAACCTGGGTAGAGAAAAATCCAGATGTAACCGATTTTTATGACGAAAACGATCGCTTTACGGTTACTAATAAAGAGCGTAATTCGTACAACAAATTTTTAAAAGGCTTAAAACCGTGGGAGCGTAAAACACTCGATCGCGCATTAGAAGAAGACAAAAACTACTATGTTATGGAGTTTTCAAATCTAGGCGGCCTAGTGATGCCGATTCTTTTAGAGTTAACTTATGAAGATGGCACCAAAGAAGAGCGTTACATTCCTGCAGAAATTTGGCGTCGTAACCACAAAAACGTACAAAAACTGATTATTACCGACAAAAACAAACCGCTCACCTCAGTAACCGTTGATCCGGGTTGGGAAACGGCAGATGTGAATGTAGAAAATAATCACTACCCACGTCGTATTATTCCTTCGCGTATTGAAGTCTACAAACGTGAAAAGAGTAAAGCAAAAGTAAGCCGCGATATCATGCAGTATATTAAAACTGAGCTGAAAAAAGACGAAAAAAATAACGAAGAGGACCAATAATAATGCGATTTTTGCTTATTATTGTTTGCTTTTTAATTGCTGCGCCGAGTATGGCGCATCAATTAAAATCATCCGTTACCACGGTGTTATTTAATCAACGAACTCACAATATTGAATTAATGCATCGCTTTTACTTACATGACACAGAGCATGCTGTTGGCAGTTTATTTCAAGGCAAAGTGGATATCATCAATAACAAGCGTGACCAAAAACGCTTTGCTAAATATGTTGAATCTCATGTTGCTTTGCAAACCTTAACGGGTGAGCCGCTCACACTTAATTATGTGGGTGCACAAGTTGATGGTAAGTTCTTTTGGGTTTACCAAGAAGCGACGATCCCCGATGAGATTGAAGGTGTTAAAATGAGTAATGGCGCATTGCGCGATTTATGGCCTGCGCAAGTCAATATGGTAAATGTTGAAGGGCGAGGAAAAGTAAAAACGTTAAACTTTAGTCAAGACGATACGTGGCTTGAAGCACGATTTGAAACTAACTAACCCACTGTGCACCTTTATAAGGTGCGCACTTTTTTGCTGTATAAATTAGCTGATCGCATTAATTTACTTCATCGTAAAATCGATATAACAGTTGTTATTCAAACCCAAACTATTGTGTTATCAAATGAGCTATACTAAGAGGGCAATGGACTGAACTCTTTGTAATTGTCTATTGATATACTTTTTATATAAAGCAAATCCAGCAAAATGAGCTAATAACTTAGCGCAAGGAATGAAATGAAAACGCAAATTGAGGCAATCAAAGGTGTTATTTTTGATTTAGACGGAACCTTAGTATCATCAGAATTAAATTTTTCATTGATTAAAGCCCAAGTAGGTTGCCCTGCAGAACTAGACCTACTCGAATATATAGAGCAATTGCCCTCACCCTACATGCGTGAAGAAGCGATGAATATAGTGCATCAGCATGAGCTACTTGATGCGCAAACGGCGACCCTTTTACCCGGCGTTGTTGAAGCTGTTAACGCTCTGCGAGCAAAGAATATTCCTATGGCTATTGTGACTCGTAATTTTGATAAAGCGGCCACACTAAAGTTGCAACACAACCCATTGCCAATAGAAACGGTACTCACTCGAACTGAAGCGCCAGCCAAACCCGATCCGAGTGCTTTATTAATGATCGCAAGGCAGTGGTCCATGCCCGTTGATAACGTTATTTACGTTGGTGATTATTTATATGATATACAAGCGGCCCATAATGCAAAAATGCGAGCCTGTTTATATGCTCCCGATGTAACCCCTGCGTATGCCGAGCAAGCCGACTTTGTGATTCATGCTTTTGATGAATTAGTGTCGTTAGTTGAAAGTTACGCTAAAAAAGTGGAGTTATGTTAAATTGCACTGTATTTCATTTTGCTAATAGCATAACGGGTATTATTTAAATTAATACCCCGCTGCTTTTGCACAGCATAACATGTTGAACCACTAGCCCAATACGCTTTGAATTGGTAAAATATCAAAAACAGAACGTATTCAATAGAGGCACAAGATGGGCAGAGCATTTGAAGTCCGCAAAAGTTCGATGGCTAAAACCGCCAACGCAAAAACTAAAGTAAATTCAAAGTACGGTAAAGAAATTTACGTTGCAGCCAAAAGTGGTGAACCCGACCCCGATGTAAATCAAACATTGCGCCGCTTAATTGAAAAAGCCAAAAAAGACCAAGTTCCTGCGCACGTAATCGAAAAAGCAATTGAAAAAGCAGCCGGCGGGGCAGGGGAAGATTACTCAACTGCACGGTACGAAGGCTACGGCCCGGGTAATTGCATGGTGATTGTTGACTGTTTAACCGATAACCCTAACCGTACTATTAAAGACGTGCGCTTACCGTTTACTAAAACAGATTCAAAAATCGGCACACCTGGGTGTGTAGCACATATGTTTGATCACCTTGCTGTTTTGGGGTTTGCAGGTGACGACGATGAAGTCGTGTTAGAAGCGCTGATGATGGCTGACGTTGATGTGACTGATGTAGAAGCCGAAGATGGCAAGGTGTCGGTATTTGCACCGCATACTGAGTACTTTAAAGCTAAAACGGCATTAGAAGAAGCATTTGAAGGCATTAACTTTGAAGTTGATGAAATTACCTTCGTTCCACAAGTACATGTTGAAATTACAGATGAAGAAGTGATTGCCAACTTTGATAAATTTATCAATATGCTTGAAGATTGCGATGACGTACAAAATGTTTATCACAACGCGACTATTAAAAATTAATTCGTAGTTTTAACTAGGCGAATTTTAGCTATTTTGCCGCTTAATAAAACAAAAAGCGCGTTTTGTGTAGGCAAAACGCGCTTTTTTAGTGTTAAATAAATGTCAGCTATTCAGCTAGGTTATGGTGCTGTGCTTTATATTTTAAGCGGTAGCTATGCAGTAGCGGCTCAGTATAACCGCTAGGTTGGCTAACGCCTTCAAATACTAGTGCCAAAGCCGCTTGGTAGGCAATGCTATTAGCCAGTGTTTGCTCATTAGTTGCCATGGGAATGTAAAGGCTGTCATGTTCATTTTGGCCATCAACAACCTTAGCCATTTTTGCCATCACTTTTTGTACTTGCTCATTACTGCACACGCCATGATGCAGCCAGTTGGCAATATGCTGGCTTGAGATACGTAGAGTAGCTCTATCTTCCATTAAGCCAATATGGTTAATGTCAGGTACTTTAGAACAGCCTATTCCTTGATCAATCCAACGTACAACGTAACCTAAAATACCTTGCGCGTTATTTTCAAGCTCACTTTGAATATCTTCTTTTGACAGCGTTTCTGGGTTTGCCATTAGCGGGGGTGTTAATAAGCTTTCTAGGCTTGCTATTTGGCGCGTGGCAATGCTTTGCTGCAGGCTAAATACATCCACATCATGGTAATGCATTGCGTGTAATGTGGCGGCGGTAGGGGAGGGCACCCAAGCGGTATTAGCACCTGATTGAGGATGCGCTATTTTTTGCTCCATCATCATCGCCATTTTATCGGGCATTGCCCACATACCTTTACCAATTTGCGCTTTATGGCTTAAGCCACAAACTAGGCCAATATCAACGTTACGATCTTCATAAGCGCTGATCCAAGGCTGTGCTTTAATAGCCGCTTTCGGCAGTACCACACCCGCTTGCATAGAGGTATGAATTTCATCACCGGTGCGGTCTAAAAAGCCGGTGTTAATAAATACAACACGCTCTTTAGCAGCATGAATACAGGCTTTTAAGTTAGCAGATGTACGACGCTCTTCGTCCATAATACCCATTTTTAGGGTGTTTTTAGGCAAGCTCAGCGCCTCTTCAACCATGCCAAATAAAGTGTTAGCAAATGCTACTTCATCAGGGCCGTGCATTTTTGGTTTTACAATATTAATACTTTGCGCGGTTGAGTTCTGAATGGCATTTTTAGTGTTTAAATCGTGCAGTGCGGCTGTTGCGGTGAACATGGCATCCATAATTCCTTCAAACACATCATTACCACTTACATCGGTAATAGCAGGGTTTGTCATTAAATGCCCAACGTTACGCACAAACATCATACTGCGCCCTTTTAGGGTCAGTTTTTGGCCATCAAGACCTGTGTATTGACGATCGGCTTGTAACGTACGGTCGACCATTTTGTCGCCTTTTCTAAACGTTTCAACCAAGTTGCCCTGCATTAGGCCCAACCAGTTTTTGTACACTTGCACTTTATCTTCGGCATCAACTGCGGCAACTGAGTCTTCACAGTCCATAATGGTGGTCAGCGCAGCTTCAAGTACCACATCTTTTAGCCCAGCTTTATCTGCTTGGCCAATAGGGTGATGGTGGTCTATTTGCAGCTCAACATGTAATCCATTGTTTTTAAGTAAAATAACACTTGGGTTTTGTGCCTCACCTTGATAGCCAACGAGTTGTTCAGGGTTTTTAAGTGTAGTGTGCGAGCTGTCGCGTAATGTAATTGCAAGTGCGCCATCCACGATTGAATAATTAGTACTTTCGATGTGCGAGCCATTTTCAAGGGGTAGCGCCTTATCTAAAAATTGTCTGGCGTAGGCCATTACTTTAAAGCCGCGCACTGGGTTGTATTGAGTCCCTTTCTCTGCACCATCTTCCTCACTGAGTACGTCTGTACCGTATAGTGCATCGTATAGTGAACCCCAGCGTGCATTGGCAGCATTTAAAGCAAAGCGGGCATTACTAACTGGAACTACTAACTGTGGCCCTGCAGTCAACGCTATTTCTGGTTCTACATTTTGGGTTTCAATATTAAAGTTTTCAGGTTCATCAACTAAATAACCAATGTCTTTTAAAAAGGCTTGGTACTGGGCTTGATCAACGTTTTTATTAGCAACATGGTAGTCATCAATCTGCTTTTGTAATTGTTCACGTTTAGCGAGTAGTGACTTGTTCAGCGGAGTAAGTGTTTGCACTATGTGGGCAAAGCTTTTCCAAAACTGGTGTTCGTCTAGATGGGTACCTGGTAATAGTTGTTTTTTAACAAATTCAGCTAGTTGCTTATCAACGCTGAGTCCAGAGTGGGTGAGAGTGTGGCTCATAATTAAAATCCTTAAACGGTCCGACAGAGTGCATTTTTTATATGCGTACACTTACCATATCGCAAAAAAGTCGCTTTGAGTGCTTTTTAACCATTCACTATATGTATAGCCGTAATAACAACTATAAATTTACTAAATCTAAAAAATAAGCCTAATGTTTAATTAAGCGCTACAGAGCTAACGCAATGTAGTCACTCTCTCAACAATAAATATTAATACCCGTTCGAAGGACTTTATTATGACAACATATCAAGGTGAAACAGATACACTAGCAACACTATGCCAATCACAAGGCAGTGCATGGAAAACTATTAATCCTGAATACGCAACTCGCATGCGTTTACAAAATCGTTTTCGCTCTGGTGTTGATATTGCACAATTTACTGCTGACATTATGCGTGAAGACATGGCTGCATACGACAAAGACACAAGCCAGTACACACAGTCTTTAGGTTGTTGGCATGGTTTTACTGCGCAACAAATGATGATGGCAATCAAGCGTCACCAAAAAACAACTAAACGCAGTTATGTATACCTAAGTGGTTGGATGGTTGCAGCGCTTCGCTCTGAGTTTGGCCCACTTCCAGATCAAAGTATGCACGAGAAAACATCAGTACCTGCACTTATCGAAGAAATCTACACCTTCTTAAAGCAAGCTGATGCACGTGAACTTGACCATTTATTTAACGAGCTAGACGATGCAAAAGCAAACGGCGGCGACGTTCAAGCAGTGCTTAATAAAATTGATAACTTTGAAACGCATGTTGTGCCAATCATTGCTGATATTGACGCAGGTTTTGGTAACGAAGAAGCGACTTACCTACTTGCTAAAAAGATGATTGAAGCGGGTGCATGTGCTATTCAAATCGAAAACCAAGTATCAGACGCTAAGCAATGTGGTCACCAAGCAGGTAAAGTTACCGTTCCTCATGAAGACTTTTTAGCTAAAATTAATGCAGTACGTTACGCGTTTCTAGAGCTAGGTATTGATAACGGTATTATCGTTGCGCGTACCGATTCTCTAGGTGCAAGCCTAACGCAAAAAGTACCGGTTTCACAAAAACCAGGTGACTTAGCAAGCCAATACAATGCATTTTTAGAAACAACACCGGTAAACAGTGTTGATGATTTAAATGAAGGCGAAACGGCAATGAAGCTTAATGGCCAACTTTGTAAGCCTACACGCCTAGATAACGGTTTATACCAGTTCCGCGAAGGTACTGAAAAAGACCGCGTAGTACTAGATTGTGTTACTAGCTTACAGTCAGGCGCTGATTTACTGTGGATTGAAACAGAAAAACCACACGTAAAACAAATTGCAGAGCTGGTAAATCGCGTTAAAGAACAAGTTCCAGATGCTAAATTAGTATACAACAACTCACCGTCGTTCAACTGGACGCTTAAGTTCCGTGAGCAAGTATACCAAGAGTGGCAAGAAGCAGGTCGTGACCTTAGCGCTTACCCAAGTATAGATGACAATAAAGCGCTTATGGCTCCAGAAATGGATGCAACAGAGCTTGCTGCAGCTGCAGACTTACTGGTACAAAACTTCCAACGCGATGGTGCGCGTGAAGCAGGTATTTTCCATCACCTAATTACATTACCAACGTACCATACAGCAGCATTAAGCACTGATATTCTATCTGAAGGTTACTTCGGTGACTTAGGTATGTTGGCTTATGTACGTGACGTACAACGTCAAGAAATCCGTCGTGAGCAAGCGTCAGTTAAGCATCAAGACCTTGCAGGCTCTAACATTGGCGATACGCACAAAGAGTACTTCTCTGGCGAGAATGCACTTAAAGCCGGTGGTGAAGCTAATACCATGAACCAATTTTAATTCAACTAGATAGTGTTACTTAAGGGCCGTAAGGCCCTTTTTTTATGCCTGCATAAAGGCAAAATATAATAGATCAGTATTTTACTAGCTAGTCATTCAGGGATGCAATGCAGGTTAAAAGTGTAAATAAATTTAAAGGATGTTTATGCTCGGCTGTGAGGGCTTTATGTTGATTACGCTTTAACACGGGTAAGCACAATAAATTACCCGCTTTTTACCACATATAGATCAGAGTTTAACTAACATATTGAAAGCAGATCACGATTTAACTAGCTAGTTTAAAAGCAGATCAGGTTTTAACTAACCATGATAAAAACAGCCATTCTTTTCATCATTAAGGGTAGATTTGCCTTTCTAATCCTCAATTTGAGCATCTAAACGCTTAATTTAAAGATTTTTAACTGGGGTTTAGAAAGTAATAAACCGATTTTTTACTAACTGTCGCACCTTATAAAACATTTTTTTACTAACTGAGGGCTTGTAAACAGTGACTCAAACCGAATTTTTACTAACTCAAAGGGGCTGAGTTAGTATAAACCGAATTTTTACCAACTCAGTTTGAAGCTAAGTCCGATATTTAGCTAAAGTATGTAAGGGATTACTCACATTATTGCTGTAAAGGGGGTTTACACTTGTGAGCTTCGAGCAACGAGCTTGTATAGCTCGTCACTCATAACTCTACGTTTTATTTCGAATGCTTATCAAACCACACTGAATGTAAGCCACTTTAGTCATTAAATTTGATGGACGGGCAGTTATACCATGTGAAGCGTTTGGAATGCGCACCATCGCGGTATCAACCCCCTGTAATTTTAAGGCTTGATAAAACTGCTCAGTTTCTGAAATTGGCGTACGGTAGTCTGCTTCACCAGTCAGTAGCATGGTTGGGGTTTTAACATTGCCAACATAACTGATTGGTGAGCGCTTCATATAATGCTCAATATGGTCCCAAGGTTTACCTGGAAACCAATAATCGGCAAAAAATGGATAGAAGTCGGCAGTTAGTACAAAGCTGATCCAATTAATAACTGGTTTTGCAACCACAGCTGCAGCAAAGCGATCCGTATGGCCTACAATCCACGCGGTTAATACACCGCCGCCAGAACCACCGGTAACGAATAATTTAGACTTATCAATAAAGCCTTTATCGATTAGCGCGTCAACGCCAGTCATTAAATCATCGTAATCATTGCTTGGGTAATTATGATGAATAGTTTGCGCAAACTCTTTACCGTACGAGTCACTGCCTCGCGGGTTCATGTATAAAACAACATTTCCTTTGGCGGCAAATAGTTGTACTTCGGCACTAAAGTGAGGGCCATAGTTAGCAACAGGACCACCGTGAATTTCAAGCACCAGTGGGTATTTTTTTGATTTATCAAAACCCGGAGGGTAAGCAACCCAGGCTTGTATTGGTAACTCGTCGTGGCTTGATTTTAACCATAGCTCTTCAACCTTAGCGAGCTGCTTAGTTTGTAGTGCATCTGAGTTCAAATCGGTTAAACGCTTTATTGTTGCAACATCAGCTGGACGCTGAGTATCAGCCAGTGTAAATGCAATATCGCCATTTTCACTAATATCAAAGTCACCACCAGAATAAGGGCGCCCAAACGCCACACTTCCTATTTTTTCAGTAATTACTTTACGTTTACCGCTTCGAGGTTGATAAGCAAGTGCGGTTTGGCCTTCATCGGCATAACTAAAATAGAGGCCTTTTGAATTTGCGCTCCACTTTATTTGGCCAACGCTGCGATCGAAATCGCTAGTCAGGCTTTGGGTCTCACCGGTTTTTAAATCACGAATATAAAGCTGAGTATTTTCATAGTTAGTGCGCTTGTCGTCGTAGCCAGTATAAGCAAGGTACTGACCGTTTGGTGAGACCTGAGGTTGTTGATCTGGCCCATTACGCTCGGTCAGTGGGATGATCTCTAACGTGCTTAAATTAAGTTGGTACAATTCACTATTGGTAGGCTTGAGCGCATATTCAGCGTGTCTATTGGCTGAGAAATAAAGTGATTCGCCGTTTTTACTAAAGCTTACACCCCCATTGTAATCAAAGTTATCGTCAGTGAGTTGCTGTGCATTGCCGCCATTCGCATTAAGAGTAAATAGCTGATTAAACCCTTTTTGACTATAGCCACTGCCATCTGCACGGTAGTAAACATCGTCAATAAATTTAGCTGGCTCTGCCCAGTTAGCACCTTTAGGTTTGCCAGGCAAACTGACAGGAGGTGAGCTTATTTCAGGAACAAACATATTAAACACCAGTTGTTTAGAATTAGGTGACCAAGTTATTGAGTGAGGTGCATTAGTAAGGTTACTAATTTTTGCCACAGCTCCAGTTTTAAGCCACTTCATGTATATTTGATTACTGCCATCTCTGTTAGAGATAAACGCAAGGCGCTGCCCATCGGGTGACAACACAGGCGAGTAGTCCATAAATACACCTGATGTTAAGGGCTGTAGTTGTTCTGTGTTGTAATCAACAGACCAAATATTACCGACTTTGCGATCGGTTTTAATATCCATGCGGTTACGAACGAAATACACTGTTTTACCGTCTTCGGTGATGTCTATTTGGTTGGCATATTCTAAGTTGAATATATCTTGAAGTTGTAATGTGTGTGTATTGTCGTTTGCGCTGGCAAAATGGCTTGCGCTAAATATAAAACTAAGTGCTAAAAACTGTTTCATTATTAATCCCTGTTGTTAACTTATGTACAGTTATAAGTGAGGGATTATTAAATTAACAGCACAATGCGATGAAGCCCATAATTAACTCTATGATTGCATTAATTCAGTGAGGTTACAAAAGCTGTAAAGGGGGTTTACAGCTTAATCTGTATTTTTAACTTGAACTATTGGCTGAGCAAAGCGCTTTAATCTCTTCAATAATTGCAATGCCTTGGGGGTTATCGCCATGCACGCAGATGCTGTCAGCAACTAGTTTCAACGATTTTCCAGATTGAGTAGTTACACTGTTACCGGTTAAAAGCTGTTTAACCTGAGCTAATAATGCGTCTTTGCTATGCACACTGCCCGGTATATTTCGTGCTACTAATTGCCCTTGGTCTGTGTATTGCCTGTCTGCGAACGCCTCTAATATCAGTGTGAGCCCAAGGTGCCGTGCCATTGTTTGATGTAGCTTGGCATCGGCTGTGGCGAGTATCATCAACTTTAAGTTAGCAGGGTAACTGGCAACCGCACCCATAACAGTGGTAAGCAATTGCTGGTTTTTCATCATGTCGTTATACAGCGCACCATGGGGTTTTACATAGCTAAGGGTTAGCCCTTGTACTTTTGCCATGCCATCAAGGGCGGCTATTTGATAGTGCAAACATTGAGTGAGCTCAGCCACATTCATACTCATTGAGCGCCTACCAAACCCTTGTTTATCAGGGTAGCTTGGATGAGCGCCAATTATAACATTATGTTGTTTAGCTAGCTTTAGGGTATGCGCCATTACACTCGAATCACCAGCATGAAAGCCACAAGCAATATTTGCCATATCAATATGTGGCATAACGTCGTTATCAAGGCCCATTTGCCATGCACCAAAGCTCTCGCCTAAATCACAATTAAGTTTCATATTAATGGCTCTTCGATTGTTTAATAGTGACTGGTAACTGGCCTTTTGCAGGGGCTTGGCCAAATAATACTTTTGCCAGTGCAGTAAAGGCAGGCCCAGACACCAGCTCGTTTTTATCTACATCAATATTATAGGCGTATGAGGCAAGCACTGCATCAGCATAGTTACCAAATTGAGCAATATCATACGGTGCTCGCAAACTAATAAATACCGTTGGAGTGTTTTTTTGTTTAGCCATTTTTAGTAATGATTCAAGCGCTTTGGGTTGCTCTGCGTTATTTAAGGCAAAGTTTGGGTTATCGGCTAAATCATCCATACCGCCAATTTCCACGGCACTTTGGTTCGGCGTTGCATTGCCAGCAATAACAATACTTGCTTGGTTTATGTTGCGCTGCGCTTCACTTGGATCAAAACCCTGTAAGCTGCTGCAACTAAAACTGAGTGGTTGTGAACTTAACGCACTAATTGCTTGTTGCATTGCCATGCACTTGCGGGTGTCAGGCATAATAATATGAATATGCTGATCAGCGCCAAGTTTAAGCGGCAAGGTATTATCGTTATTTTTTATTTGGGTAATTGCCGCTAATGCCAGAGATGCTTCTAATTCACGATGTGCTTTATTACCAATAATGTGTTTTGCATTAGCCAATGCATTAATGGGGTTAGGCAAAGCGTTTAATTTAAACTTACTTTTAAGCGAGGTAATACGCTGCGTCGAATGGGCAATTTCATGTGCGTCTAGTTGCCCTGTTTTAACCGCACTAATTAAAGAGTCAATGAGCGCATCAAGTTTATTTATATCCTCAGGCGTTCTAATTTCTATTGGCATTAGCGCAATATCAACCCCAGCTGCAAAAGTGTTTACAACTGCTTGGGTAGGGCTGAAAAAATGGCTAATACCGGCCATATCCAGTGCATCGGTTACCACTACGCCTTGATAGTTAAGCTCTTTACGAAGAATATCGGTCATGATTTTACGCGACATTGTCGCGGGTTTTATCATTTGCTTACCCTCTACATTGGTTAATGTACTGCTATCAAGCTCAGGGTATTGAATATGCGCGGTCATTATCATCCCCGGACTATGCTGCTCAATAATGTGTTTAAAGGGCGCTAAATCTTGAGCGTAAATAACTTCTTTTGAGTGCATCACTCTAGGTAAGCCTGTATGGCTATCTACATTGGTATCGCCATGTCCTGGAAAGTGCTTTATAGCGCTAATAATCCCGTTTTTTTCAAATTCACTAACTTGTGCCGCACCTAGTACCGCTACTTCATCGGGGTTTTCACTAAAAGAGCGGACATTAATGACCGGATTGTCAGGGTTCATGTTTACATCAACGGTTGGCGCGTAATTTACATTAATCCCCAATGCTGAAAGCTCCGTGGCAAGAACATTCGCGGTTTGAGTTGCGAAATAAGTGCCATGCTCAGGGTAGGTGGCGCCAATTGACATATTACCAGTAAATGAAGTGGCCACATCACGTGGCAGTCGAGCTACTCGTCCACCTTCTTGGTCAATAGAAATAAACAGCGGTAAGCCTGATTTAGAGTGAGACGCAGCTTGTTGCAGTTGCTGATTAAGGCTAATTATTTGTTCAATACTTTGGGTGTTTTCAGAAAATAAAATAACCCCGCCAATATCATAACGGCTAATCGCTTTGGCTAGTGTATCTGGTAACTCGGTTAATGCTGTTCTGCAGCGCTTACTGCTGCCTTGGTGACAAAAGTAGCGTAAATCGAGCATAAGTTTTTGCCCAAGTTGCTGTTCAAGCGACAGCGCAGAATCGGCAAAAGAAGATTTTATTGGCATGAAACATCCGATTAAAAAAAGAGAAGACGACAACAGGTACTTATTTAGCAACACACACCTCAAGGCTAAATAAAAATAAAGTGCATGCAGCTTAACTATTATTGAGCTTAACTGCAAAACCCGACATATATAATAAATGTCATTTTATTATTCCAAAAATAACAAAAATTAGGCTACTTAGTTTAATTTCTGTATTATATTTAGGATATATGTAGTACATAGCAGTCGTTTTTATTTGCTTAGGATGATAATAAGTTGCGTTTTCGATTACCATTTACTTTTAACCTCAGGCAATTAATTCTTTTGTTAGCTATGCCCGCTGCAGCTGCTATTTTGTTTAGTGGTTTATATATTAGTTATCAGGTTCAAAAAGAACGAGTTATTGAAGATACCCTGCAAAGTAATCATGTATTTGCTAGTAAGCTAGCTTCAGCAACTGAGCACTTTTTAGCAGCAGCAATGCAGCAACTTGAGTTTTCAGCCAGTATTATTGCTGAAGATATTACCAACACTGAGTTACTCCAAGCTGAAACCAACCGCCTTTTAGAGCAAACTCAGAGTTTTAATTCGGTTGCTATCAATATGCAAGGTGTGGTTAAAGCAGCTTCACCTGTGTCTTTAAATATAATTAATAAAACCGTTAATTCAGTCCATTCTAAGCAAGCTCTTAAATCGCAGCAGCCGCAGGTTAGCCTGCCTTACATTTCGCTGGCTAATAATTTAATTATTGTTGTCTCCTATCCTCTGTTTGATCTGGCAGGGAATTATTATGGTTATATTGGTGGTAGCTTTTACTTAGAGCAGCAGAGTATTTTAAATGCCTTGTTAAAACAGCATAGTTACGATGGCGGGGCTTACTTTTATGTGGTTGCTGATAACAAAATCTTACTTTACCATCCTGATTCTAAGCGCATTGGCGAGCAAGTATCTAATAACCCAGTAATAGAGCGAGTGTTGCAAGGTGAACGTGGTTACACTCGGATTTTAAATAGTCAAGGAACAGCTATGCTTGCTGGGTTTGCGCCCGTTAAGCTCGCGAATTGGGGGATTGTTGCCCAGCGAAGTGAAGCGACAACACTTGCAAAACTAGATACTTTTCAAGGGCAGGTGCTTAAGCGAATGTTACCCATAGTACTCATTACTTTTTTATTAATTGCTATGTTAGCTCACTATATTGCTAAGCCGTTAAGGTTATTAGCCGATAGCGCTAACTTATCAACCGATAAGAAAAACGTAGAACACCTCAAAGGTATTAAGTCTTGGTACTTTGAAAGTCAGCAGCTTAAATATGCAATGCTAGAAGGCGTTCATACTTTGCAATCGCAAATGGGGCAATTACGTCAAGATGCACTCACCGATCCGCTAACTGGCGCGCATAATAGGCGGGGCTTAAACATATTGCTTGAAAACCTAATGGATAAGCAAATACCGTTTGCTGTGCTTGAAATTGATATCGACTTTTTTAAACGGGTTAATGATACGTTTGGCCATGATACGGGTGATGAAGTATTAAAAACCCTTACTCATATTATACAGTCGTTATCGCGCAAGCATGATATTGTGGCACGCACTGGTGGAGAAGAGTTTTTACTGGTGTTGCCAAACGAAAATAGTGATAGTGCATTTGTTATTGCTGAGCGTTTACGCAACCAAGTAGCCACCACATTGATGGCAAAAGTAGGCTATATAAATGTATCGATTGGTATCGCTACTTGGCCACAGCATAGCGATGATATTAACCAAGTATATAAATGCGCTGACAAAGCGCTCTATCACGCTAAAGAAACGGGTCGTAATAAAAGTGTGATCGCCAGCTAAAATTAAATTTATTTTTAAAAATTAACTTACCTTAAGTTTTATTTAAGTTTCACTGATTAAATTTTATCTATAGATTTAATACAGGCGATGCTTATATGCAACTAGCTCAACATCACTCCTCAGCTGCGCTGTTTCAACAGCCTTTTCATTTTGTTAGTGCTACACAAAGTGATAAACACCGTCAGCGCCTTGAAAATACAGTAAAACAAGGCTTTTTCGCTGCGTATAATGCAAGCCTAACCTCATTTATGCCATTACTCTGTCAGTATAAAACTGTGCAAGGGCATTGCACATTAGGGCTCAGAAACGCTACTTCCCCTTTATTCATTGAACAATATTTAGCTGCGGCCATTGAACAATTTTTACCACCAGGCACACCGCGAAATAAGGTGTTTGAGCTAGGTAACCTTTGCTCAACACATCGTAAAGCCACGTTATCTCATTTTATTATTGTAAATGAAGCTTTGCGCGGCTTTGGCGCGAGCTACTTAGTGTTTTGCGCTACCAAAAAAGTACGCGCCTTACTGCGCCTACTAGGTGTTACCTGCAACGAAATTGCACTGGCTAATAGCACTGTAGTAGATCAGCCAAAGAGCTGGGGTAGCTATTATGAGAATCAGCCTACGGTGTGCATTGTTAATTTAGCGCAGGCACATCAGCAAGTACTTAACACACCCATGCTGTTAAATATTAAACAGCAAAATACACAACAAATTAATGCCTTGATGACTGCGTTGGAGAGCTTATGAGCCTATTAAATAATATTAATAAGGTAGCGAATGAGCCAGTGGTTGTTAGTTACTTAGCCAATAAAGTGATGCCTATTAGCGTTTTGGAGTTACAACAAGAAACTAATAAGCTGACAGCTATTTTTAACGCTTTAGATTCTGGTGCAATTGCCTTCCAGCTTGATAATACTCCAGCTTGGCTGGTTGTTGATGCCGCAACCAGTGCCGCAAACAAGGTTGCGGTGCCTATCGCCCATTTTTTTAGTCAGCAGCAAACACAGTATGTGCTAGCGCAATGTGGTGCGCAGTTTTTTATTAGTGATATGCCTCGTCATTCGCTTGGTAAGCATTCATTGTCGGTAACATTATTTGAGCATTATACCCTTTATATTTATCAGCTCGATGCAATTGAGCCCGTGGACTATTTTACTGGTACGCAAAAAATTACATTTACTTCAGGTTCTACTGGCGAGCCAAAAGGGGTGTGCCTATCAACACAAAGCCAGATGCAGGTAGCTCAGTCATTATGTGAGCAAATAAACATTAGTAACCCCGTGCATTTATGCTTACTTCCGCTGCCAGTACTATTGGAAAATATAGCGGGTGTGTATGCGCCTTTGTTAAGTGGCGGTTGTGTACATTTAATGCCGCTAAACGAATTAGGTTTTGTTGGCTCAGGGTTAAAAAACCCTAACAAACTCATTGGTGCAATCGATAGTGTAAAACCTAACACCCTTATTTTAGTGCCTGAGTTATTAACGTGTTTAGTTGCCTTTGCAAAACAAGGCTGGCAGCCACCAAAGTCACTTAAGTTTATTGCTGTTGGCGGAGCACGGGTTAGTGAATCTTTAATTTTAACTGCACGAGAATATAACCTACCGGTTTATCAAGGTTATGGTTTGTCTGAGGCTGCCTCAGTAGTGAGTTTAAACACCCCCAACTATGACGACATAAATAGTGCTGGTGAAGTACTAGGGCACGTTGAAACGAAAGTTGAAAATGATGAGTTATTTATTAAAGGAACGTTATTTTTAGGGTATTTAAACCAAGCGCCGCATAACCCAAATACCTGGTACGCCACTGGCGACTTAGTAACTAAGCGCAATAATAAACTGTACATAAAAGGGCGAGTAAAAAATCTGATCATCACCAGTATGGGGCGCAATGTTAGCGCCGAATGGCCTGAATCATTAATTTTAAGCCAAAGTGCGATACAGCAAGCGGTGGTGTTTGGTGAAAGCCAGCCATTTTTAAGCGCGCTTATTTATGCGGCTCCCGGATTTAGTGATGAGCAATTAAAAGCACATTTAAAAACAGTAAACCAGCAACTTCCTGACTACGCACAGATTAAAAAGTGGCACCGTTTAGCCCAACCTTTAAGCGAGCAGCAAGGGTTATTAACCGCTAATAATCGCCCTAAACGAGCGGCAATCAGTCAGCACTACAGCCCTATTTTTGAACAGTTCTACAGACTTGGAGAAGTGATCCATGAGTGATTTTTTTAATACATTAAAAGCACAAACTCAAAACGAGCGTGAGTACTTATTAGCTGCGCCAATTATACAGCGTGTATTTAACGGACAAGCAACGCTTGAAGAGTATGCCTCGTTTTTAGCGCAGGCTTATCATCATGTAAAACACACCGTTCCTTTAATGATGTCACTTGGCGCACGTTTAACTGATGAGCAAGAATGGTTACGTGAAGCGGTAGCTGAATATATTGAAGAAGAAATTGGTCATCAAGAGTGGGTGCTAAACGACATTGCAGCCTGTGGGTTTGATAAAGAAAGTGTGCGCTATAGTCAGCCACAATTCGCCACTGAAATGATGGTGTCGTATGCCTACGATAGTATTGCACGTAAAAATCCGCTTAGCTTTTTTGGTATGGTTCACGTATTAGAGGGGACCTCAATTGCGCTTGCTGATGGAGCCGCATCAAACATAGCGAATGCAATAGGGCTTCCTAAAAAAGCGTTTAGCTATTTAACCTCTCACGGCGCGCTTGATATAGAACATGTTAAGTTTTTTGAAAACTTAATGAATCAAATTACTGACGAGGCGGATCAGCAGGCTATTTTACATGGCGCAAAATGTTTTTACCGTTTGTACGGCGATATTTTTCGCGCTTTAGACGACGAGCCGTTTTTTAAAGCATCAGCACAAGAGCAACACGCATGAATACCGGCTTATGTGTATTAACTGGTGCGACAGGTGGAATTGGTCAAGCCATTGCCAAAACACTACACGGCCAAGGTTGGCAACTACTCTTGGTGGGGCGAAATAGTGATGCCCTCAATACGCTAAGTAGCCAATGTCTCGGTAGTATGGTTTTTGTGGGGGATTTAAAGGTTGCCGAAAACATATTGGCACTCGCCATTAAAGCCAAAAAATTAGGGGGCGCTAAGTTACTCATAAACAATGCAGGCATTAATGTAATGCAAAGCTTAAGTGCATCGAGTAGTGAGCAAATTGATAATCTACTGAGCACTAATTTAGCCGTCCCTATGAAATTATGTCAGCTGTTTATAGCGCAATTGCATGCGAATAAAGGCTCCATAGTTAATGTTGGGTCGTCATTTGGCAGTATAGGTTACCCATATCAAACACTTTACTGCGCTAGTAAGTTCGGTTTACGTGGTTTTAGCGAAGCGCTATCACGAGAGCTTTCAGATACACCCGTTAAAGTTAGTTATTTAGCACCAAGAGCAACCGATACAGATATTAATGATGCACAAACACGAGCAATGAATAAGGCGCTTGGTAATCAAATGGACTCCCCGCAGTGGGTGGCTGATGAGTTAGTTGCGTTATTAAACTCAAATAAAACCAGACGATTTATTGGTTTTCCTGAGAAACTTTTTGCACGTATCAATGGTGTTTTTCCACGTATTGTGGATAACGCAATTGCTAAACAGCTCCCTAAAATAAAACAGTTTTTAGGTTAATAGAGGATTTATTATGAAAAAATTTACTTTAGTAGCTTATTTAAGCATTGTTAGTGTGTTTTCATCGCCGGTATTTGCAGACGAACAAAGCGATTTACTCGCTATTCAACAGCAGTGGGCTGTCGCTAATTATGAGCTTAAAGATGATGCACAAATCAAAGCCTTTACTCAACTAAGTGAGCAAAGTGCTCAATTTATTGAAAGCTACCCTGATTCAGCAAATAGCTATACGTGGAACGGCATTGTACTGGCCAGTTTTGCTGGCGCAAAGGGCGGGTTAGGGGCGCTGGGCTATGCTAAAGATGCAAAAGCGTCATTAGAGCAAGCTCTTAAAATAGACGACAGTGCTTTAGGTGGCTCAGCGTATGCCAGCCTAGCAACCTTATACAGTAAAGTACCGGGGTGGCCTATTGGTTTTGGTGATGATGACACCGCCGACAAGTTTTTTAAGCAAGCGCTCGCTTTTAACAAAAAAGGCATTGATACTAACTACTTGTATGGTGAGTTTTTATATGACGAGCGTGAATATGAGCAAGCTAAAGCCCATTTGTTAGTTGCGCAAGCAGCAGGTATTCGTGATACTCGTGCTAAAGCTGATAAATATCGTCAACAAGCAATTAGCTCTTTATTAGCTAAAGTAGATAAAAAACTAAAGAGATAGCAAAATAAACAATGCATTTATTATTAGTTGAAGATGATCATCTTGTGGCGCAAGGGCTTTGCCGCTCATTGCGTCAAGAAGGCTACAGTGTAGAGCATAGCGCAACGGTTAAGCATGCATTGCAATGCTTAGGCAGTGGTGAAATAGAGTTGGTTATACTTGACCTAGGTTTACCCGATGGTGATGGTTCACAAATTCTAAAGCACATAAAAGCGCAAAAAAAAGTGATTCCGGTGGTTATACTAACTGCACGAAGTAGCATAGATGACAAGGTGCAAGGGCTTGATATGGGCGCTGATGATTATTTAGCTAAGCCATTTGAACCAGCCGAATTATTTGCTCGTTTGCGCGTAGCGAGCCGACGAGTAAATCAAGCTCAGTCGAGTTTATTACAGTGTGGTGAAGTGACTATGGACACGTCAGCGCATAGTGTCACACTCAGCAATGAGCTGCTTTCTCTGCCACGAAAAGAATACATGCTGCTAAAGGCACTATTGGAAAACCAAGGTCGCGTGCAATCTAAACAGCAGTTAGAAAATAAACTCTATCAATGGGGTGAAGAGGTTGGCTCTAACACCATTGAAGTGCATATTCATCACCTACGAAAAAAATTCCCCAGCGATTTTATTAAAACTCTCCGTGGTATTGGTTATGTCGTGGGAAAGAGATAGTTCACGTGATTAAAACGCCCCTAGATTGCACAAACTTGAATTTACAAAGGTAACCATACTCTATGTCAATTCGTAAGCGTTTAACTCTTATTTTACTATCAATGATGGTGTTAACGTGCTTTTTAGCTTTAGTCAAAGGCTACCAAAAAAGTATGAGCCATGGTGAGCAACTACTTGATAGTGAGCTAAAAGTAGTCGCTGGAGTGTTGATGCAACAGCCTTTATCTATAAACGCCATGGCGCCAAAAATGCAAGAAAGCGCCCAGTTACTGTATCAAATTTGGCAAGCTGGTGAGCTCCTTAGTGGCTCTGACGAATTAAATCTTGATTTGAGCCAGTATCAAGCGGGTTTTCAAACGCTTAATATTGCAGGACAGCGAATGCGGGTATTCGTTTTTGTCACTTCTTTACGCACCGTGGTTGTTGCCGAGCCGATTGCTAAGCGGTTTGAACTAGCCGAGGCGGTGATTTTATCAGCCATGTTGCCTATGCTTTGGGCGGTTCCTTTGCTTGCGCTATTTATTAGCTTTTTTGTTAAATATGCACTGGCACCATTAACCCGTTTATCAAAACAGTTAGCTCTGCGCCAAGCAAATGATTTTACTGCGATCAATTGGCAGGTGACTGATGAAGAGATAAAACCGGTGATCAGCCGCTTAAACGATTTATTTAAACGCGTAGAAACCGCCTATTTACGAGAGCGTTTTTTTGCCTCTGATGCGGCACATGAATTACGTACTCCCCTGAGCAGTTTAAAAATTAATGTGCATAATTTGGCTGCTCAACAAGGCGATAACCAAGAATTACAAGCCATGACACAAGGTATTAATCGACTGTCCAATATAGTAGAGCAAATGCTAATACTAGGGCGTACTCAGCCAGAGCAGTGGCAAAAACAGTTTAAGGAGCAATCATTATTAGCGATCACGCAAGAGGTAGTTAGCCAGTTGTATGAAAAAATAGAGGCTAAAAACCACACTATCAGTCTTGAGGGAGATGACTTTATCATTAACGGTGATGAATTTACCTTAGTGACGTTGATTTCAAACCTACTTAGCAATGCCATAAAGTACGCACCAGCCAATGGACAAATAAAAATAACTCTAAAGCAGATGCACAAGCAGCGTATTTGGCAAATAGAAGACAGTGGCCCAGGTATGACGGACGATCAAAAACAACGGATATTTAATCGCTTCTATCGTGTTGGCGGTGACCAACACCCTTCGGGTGAACAAGGTGCGGGTTTAGGTATGGCAATAGTGCAGCATATTATTGCTATTTATCGCGCTGAAATTCACTTAACGGATAGTGAGTTGGGTGGCTTAAAAGTACAGGTAGTTTTTGCAGGAGCTAAATGTGATTAAACGACTTATTAGGCCTTACTTATATTGTTGTGTATTTTTATCATTTAACGCCGCCAGTAAAGACTACCTTATTGTACTTAAAGATCATTTGTTTTACCCCGCAGAAATCGTCGTACCGGCCAATAAAAAGGTACGCTTGTTAATCGAAAATCAAGATAGTACGCCTGAAGAGTTCGACAGTTTCGATCTCAATCGAGAGAAAGTACTTTACCCTAAGCGCAAAAGCGTTATTTATATCGGGCCGTTAACCCCTGGGCGTTATGAATTTTTTGGCGAGTTTTCGCCCAATACGGCGCGTGGTGCTGTCATAGTGACTGAAAAGGAGCGCTCTAATGCTAATAACTAGCCTAGTGATGAGTCTAAACCAGTTACTGCCGGTGGCCATTTTACTTATTCTACTGCAAGTTGTAGCCAAGCAAAGTTTAATGAAATTGCTGGGAGGGCTTATTTTAGGGATCGGGCTTTCATTTTTGTTTGTAAAAAGTGCGCCGTTAATTAGCCCCTTGTTTGACTATCAGGGTTTAGAATATGCCCAAATTGGTTTGTGTATTTTAATTTTTATTAGTGCACTGTACTACGCCATTAAACAAGCAACAGCTGCTTTTATGATTGCGATTATCAGTGTAATGACACTTTATTTAAGTCACTACATTATTTACCTGATTGGCTTTTGGCAAAACAACGAAGCGGCTCAAAGTTTATTTATTGGCACTTTTTTAGGCTTGGGAATATGCAGCAGCTTTAGCGTGTTGTTGTATTTTTTATTGAGTGCAACCAAACAGCGCTTTGGGCTTACTCCTTTATTAGTATTGTTGGCATTAAATAGTGCGGCAAAATTAGTTGTGGCGCTTGATTTGGCGAGCCAAATTGATTTGATAGCAACAACGGTAACCGTATGGGATTTACGTGATATTTTAACCGAAAACTCAGAGTTTGGACGAGTATTGCGCGCTCTGATTGGTTATGAGGCTACGCCTAATTTAACCAGTGTTTTAAGCTATGCGTTGAGCAGCGTGTTATTTTTATCTGTTTGTTATTTTATTCCTAAATTAATCACTAAGGAAAAATCATGAAAGCAATAAACCTATTTGCAGCCACTGTATTAATTGGTTTTTGTTTATTAATACCTAAGCTCGTTTATGCTGATGGCATAGTAGTAGATAAAGTTTATCATCCGTATGTGTTGCCGTTTGAGCGCGAGCTAGAATGGCGGCTTGTGTCGCATCAAACTGATAGTGGTAATATTTTAGCACAGCGCGTTGGCTTAGGTGGCGCAATAAACGACACCATGGCATTGGAAGGCTACATCGTGGGTGAGCGCGATGATAACGGTGACTTTGGCTTGCAAGCGTATGAGTTAGAGCTTCGTTGGCAGTTAATAGAGCAGGGCAGGCTATGGGCTGATTGGGGCGCGTTATTTGAATTTGAAAAACAGCATGACGCCGACGCATACGAAGCAACCTCCGGTTTTGTAATTGAAAAAGAGTTTGGGCGTGCAAGCCTCACCATGAATGCTTTTTTAGTATACGAATGGGGGCAAGATATAGAAAACGAATGGGAAAGCGAGTTTAGAGCGCAATATCGCTACCGATACTTGTCTGCTTTTCAGCCCGCGGTTGAGGTTTATCTTGGTGAAGACTTTGTGGGTATTGGCCCTGGGTTTATAGGCTTGCACCGCTTTGATGGACAAAAACAATTAAAGTGGGAAGCCGGTTTTATTACTGAAATCAGCCAGTCAGAGAAGAATCATAGCTTTAGAATGGCGTTAGAATTTGAATTTTAAGCTGCTTAAACAAGTGCTTAACATGTAAAGTGGGTTGCGAGGGTTATTTTATTAATTAAATCGCGTAAAGGGTTGACTTGTCACAGTAACTCTATATAGTAGGCCGCAGCTAGAAAGAAAGCATGATAATTTATAAATCTCCATTTCGTTGTTGTATAAGTAATACTTGTAGTACCGTCCTGAAGTTTTTAAGTACCATCTCATTTTTTGCTACACCGCCCATTAGGGCACAATTTAATTTTTTATATCAGGAATAATACTATGTCTAACATCGTATCAGGTACAGTTAAGTGGTTCAACGAGTCTAAAGGTTTTGGTTTCATCGAGCAAGAAAACGGTCCAGACGTTTTCGCACATTTCTCAGCAATCAAAAGCGAAGGTTTCAAAACTTTAGCTGAAGGCCAACGTGTAGAGTTCACTCTTTCACAAGGTCAAAAAGGTCCTCAAGCTGATAACATCACAGCTCTATAATTTTACTTTTTAAGTAAAATGAAAAAAAGCGCTTAAGGCGCTTTTTTTGTGCCCAAAATTTAAGAACATCCCACCACCGCTTTAACATTCCCGTCATTTTATTTCTATTTACGTCATCTACTATTTTAACATTACAAACAGCGTTATAAATTAATAGTCTCTACGAGTTTTCTAGGTTAAAGTTATTACTTAAATCATAGGGGGTGTGTATCTATAAATTTATACTATTAGCTTTTTTGCTGTTATTTAGCCAAAAAATTCAGGCTGCTGAGCCTAAACTGGTTATTTATACCGAAAGTTTTCCTCCGTATAACTTTCAAGATGGCACTGGCCAATTGGTGGGTATCAATCATGACATAGTAAAAGATACCTGTGCCCGTGCAGCGCTAGAGTGCGAGTTTATAATGCTACCTTGGAAGCGTGCTTACCACTTAGTGCAAAGTAACCCGCAGTCAGCCATTTTTTCTTTGGCAAAAACGCAAGAGCGAGAGCCTCTTTTTAAATGGGTTGGACCCTTGGTGTCAAATCAAACCTATTTTTATAAATTAAAAACCAGTGAACATATTGTCATGGACGATATCACCCAAGCTAAAAACTACTCGCTAGGCATAGTACGAGGCGATATTTATGAAATGCTGGTGCGTCGACTTGGGTTTGTAGCTGATAAAAACTTATTGCTATTTAGTGAAGCAGACTCATTTATGCGTTTGTTTTTTAAAAAACGTATCGATTTAATTATTGGATCTGACTTTACCATAGGCCATCAAACCGAACCATTTGGCTACTCTAGAGATGATTTAGTAAAGCTTAAACAAATTCATGTAGATGAGCTAAAAGGCAATTATATTGGTTTTAATAAGGCTGCCTCACCCGTGGTGGTGGAACGTTTTAATCAAGCATTAAAGCAACTTAAAGCTGAATCTGAGTATAAACCTTACATTAACCGTTACGTTAAAAATTAAATTCATCGCTATCCGACATCATAGTTGAACGCATAGCATTTCACCGCTAGTTAGCCTCTGGGCCACTTCTTCTGATGACTTTAACACTTTGCCTGTGCTGAATTTATACCAATCCGCAATAATACTTAATCATTTTACGGGGGTAAACGTGTCGCTACCTGCGTTAAAAAATTCTCATTTACGACTGCATGGATGCAGAAGGTAGAGCAATGCAGGAGTTATTGCCGAGAACAACTAAATAGCAAATTTTCTGCCTTGCTATCAACACGTTTTTCCAGCCTCAAAATAGACTACTTAATTAAGCGAATTGGTATTAATCGTAGAGAGAACGTGAGAATTAACGAAGATATTAAAAGGGTTTAAAGTAGGGGGGCTAAAACGATAAAAGGGCCTTGCGGCCCTTGGTGAAGTATCGTTCAAGTCAGATAGTGCTTTAACCCCTTAAAGCGCTATCCTATTGTTTTGCAACAGATGGATCATCTCATTAAGTTTCTAAGCTAGCGAGAGGAAAAACCCAGCAATTGCTGCGCTCATAAGGTTAGCCATAGATCCTGCTAACACTGCTCTGAGCCCTAAGCGTGCGATATCCTTTCGCCGACTAGGCGCCATACCGCCTAATCCACCTAGTAAAATGGCTATCGATGATAAGTTAGCAAAGCCACACAATGCAAAAGTAACAATTGCTTGTGTATGCGCACTTAACGTATCGCGATAATTTATAAAGTCTAAGTAAGCAACAAACTCATTTACCACTAACTTTTGACCAATAAAGCTGCCGGCTATAATTGCCTCATTCCACGGTACTCCTAGTAACCATGCAACAGGGGCAAATAAGTAGCCTAAAATTTCTTGTAGCGTTAATGTAGGGTAATCAAATAACCCACCAATACCGCCTAATAAACCGTTTAATAAAGCAATTAACGCAACGAAAGCAAGTAGCATTGCACCTACGTTAAGTGCCAACTGCATACCGTTTGCTGCGCCTGATGCTGCTGCATCAATAACATTAACCGGTTTGTCATCGCCTAAATCTATCTCGGCTAAATCATCTTTAGGTGTTTCTGTCTCTGGCACTATCATTTTTGCCATTAAGAAACCACCTGGTGCCGCCATAAAGCTGGCTGCAATTAAATACTTAAGGTCAACACCAATAATCACATAACCGGCCATTACAGAGCCTGCTACGGTGGCTAAACCACCAACCATTACGGCAAACAATTCCGACTTGGTCATGGTTGCAATAAACGGTTTAACAATTAAAGGCGCTTCAGTTTGACCAACAAAAATATTTGCTGTGGCTGAAAGCGACTCGGTGCGTGAGGTTTTCAATAATTTTTGTAAACCGCCACCCAAAATTTTAATAATCCAATCCATAATGCCTAAGTGATATAACACAGCAACCAACGCTGAGAAAAACACAATAACGGGCAATACTTGAATTGCAAAAATAAACCCTAGCGTATCTTGCGAAGCTAATGGGCCAAATAAAAAGCTAATTCCATCGTTGGCATAACCAATAACCGATGAAACGGCGCGAGACATACTCGCTAATACATTTTTGCCTGCTTCAAAAAACAGTACAAATCCGCCGATAATCACTTGCATTAAAAATGCGATACCCACGGTTCTTAGTTTTATTGCTTTGCGATTAGTTGAGGCTGCAAAGGCAATGCCTAGTAGCACCATCATGCCTACTAAGCTCATAAATGTTGTCATACAAACGTTTCCCGTTGTTATTCTTGTAAAATGTACTTTATTTTACTTTTTATAATATCAATCGCAACGCGATTCATACCGCCTCGAGTCACAACTAAATCAGCGTTATGCTTTGAAGGCTCAATAAATTGATAAAACATCGGTCTAACAGTTGCTTGATATTGCTCAACAACAGATTGTAATGTTCTGCCTCTTTGTTCCATGTCGCGTTGCATTCGGCGCATTAAACAAATATCTAGCGGTGTATCTATAAACACCTTGATATCAAATTCTTTATTAAGCGCTTTATCGCTCAGTAATAAAATACCTTCTACAATGAGTATTTTAGCCGAAGCCACACGGCGTGTTTTATCGCTGCGTGTATGTTGGGCATAATCATAAGTTGGTACTTCAACAGAGTGGCCATTACGAAGTTGTGTTAAATGCTCAAGCATTAGTTCGTGTTCAAATGCATCAGGATGGTCGTAGTTCGTTTGCGTACGATGTGCCATCGGCAAATGCGATTGATCCTTGTAATAAGCATCTTCTTCAATAATGGCGATAGCGCCTGGTTCAAGCTCATTTACCAATTCATTATAAATTGTTTGGCTAAATAGAGATTTGCCGGACGCCGATGCGCCTGCAATAGCTATAATAGTTCGTGTCACTAAAGTTCTCACCCACACAGAAGGATATATTGTTGGTAGATCACAATAGCAAAAAAGACACGATTAATCTCTTTTGCTTCGCTTAAGAGTGCAAATTTATAATGTTTAGGTTTTATGAAACAGGACTTATGTCCTGTACGGAAAAATCGAAGAGCAGATAAAGTAACCACCTAGAACAGATGTGAGGTCACAATGGCAAGAGCAATTATCTTAATGGCGGATAGTTTAGGAATTGGCGCAGCACCCGATGCAGATAAATTCGGTGATGTAGGTGCTAATACATTCGCACATTTACTCAAGGCATATTATGACGAAACTGGCAGTAAGCTTTCGCTTCCTAACCTTTCAAAATTAGGGTTAGTTGATGCATGTGAAGCCGCTGGTAAAGAACCCTGTTTAATTGCTGACCGAAATGAGCCACAAGGTGCATGGGGTTATGCAAAAGAGCTTTCAAGCGGTAAAGACACGCCATCGGGTCATTGGGAAATGGCTGGCGTGCCAGTGTTATTTGATTGGGGATATTTCCCAAAAACACAACCGAGTTTCCCACAAGAATTTGTAGACGAGTTTATTGCTCGTACAGGTATTCCGGGCATTTTAGGCAATTGCCATGCATCGGGAACCACTATTTTAGAGCAGCTAGGTGAAGAGCACGTAAAAACAGGTAAACCAATCTGTTACACCTCAGCTGACAGTGTGTTTCAAATAGCCGCGCATGAAGAATCATTCGGCCTAGAGAAGCTTTATCAAGTTTGCGAAATCGCACGGGCGCTGCTTGATGAAATGAATATAGGACGAGTGATTGCGCGGCCATTTTTGGGTTCAAATAGTCAAGACTTTGCCAGAACCGGTAATCGTCGTGATTACTCAGTATTACCGCCTTCGCCAACATTGCTTGATGTACTTGCAAAAGACGGTGGCGAAGTAATCAGTATTGGTAAAATTTCAGATATTTATGCGCACCAAGGTATTACCCAAAAGCATAAAGCGCCAGGGTTAATGAACTTGCTAGAAAAAACCAGTGAAGTGATGGCCACTGCGCAGGATCACAGTTTAATTTTTACCAATTTAGTTGATTTTGATGAAAAGTTTGGCCATCGCAGAAATCCTGTTGGCTATGCTAAAGCGCTAAAAGAGTTTGATGATTACTTACCAACTATTTTAGATCAGCTAAAGCCTGATGATTTATTAATGATCACCGCCGATCATGGCTGTGACCCGACCTTCCCAGGGTCAGAGCACACTCGTGAGTATGTGCCAGTTATTGCTTATCAGCCAGGAATGAACAACACGCCACTGGGTGAACGCAATAGCTTTGCTGATATCGGTCAAACGCTTGCACAATGGTTTAACTTAAAAGCGTTAGAATATGGTGATGGCTTTATTGATAAGCTGAACACAGTTAAATAACTTAAAAATACGCTACTATATTTTTAAAGTAATAGGGCTTTTAGCCAAACAAAAGGAAAACAATCAATGAGTACTCCGCATATCAGTGCAAACGTAGGTGATTTTGCCGAAACAGTATTAATGCCAGGCGATCCGCTACGCGCACAATATATTGCTGAAAACTTTTTAGATGATGCAGTGCAAGTAACTGGCGTACGTAACATGTACGGCTTTACTGGAACTTACAAAGGTAAGCCAGTGAGCATTATGGGTTCTGGCATGGGCATTCCTTCAATGTCAATTTATGCTCGTGAGCTTATTGTTAGTTTTGGCGTTAAAAATATTATCCGTATTGGTACCTGTGGTGGTATTGGCAGCGATATTAAAATTCGCGACGTAATCTTTGCACAAGGTGCAAGCACTGATTCTAACGTGAACCGTGCCCGTGTTCGTGGTACTGACTTTGCAGCGATTGCTAACTTTGATTTACTTTTAAACGGCGTTAATGCGGCTAAAGATTTAGGCATTGATGCAAAAGTAGGTAATGTATTTACTACCGATACTTTCTATCAAGCAGACGACACTTTCTACAAAGACCTAGACAAACTAGGTGTACTTGCGGTTGATATGGAAACAGCTGGCCTATACGGCGTAGCAGCAGAGTACGGCGCAAAAGCAATGGCATTATTTACCGTAAGCGATCACGTGATCACCGGCGAAGCAACACCTGCCGATGAGCGTCAAACCACGTTCAACGAAATGGTAAAAATTGCATTAGAGTCTATCTAATCTTAAACAGTTCCTTGGTAACGTATTCACTAAGTTTTGGAGACACGCCCAAAGTGAAGTGAGACTAAACCCCCAAAGCCGCATTTTATGCGGCTTTTTTTATGCCTGAGATTTTGATGCGAGCTTCGGGCTACGGGCTACGAGCTTTTTGTTCCTAGGTTTTAGCACTAGCTCGTTGCTCGATACTCGAAACCCGTTGTTTTCCCATTTATTTCCCTGTCAGTATTTATAACTTAATGCTAATGTTTAAGTTATAAAATTTGCCTTTAAAATGAACAATTTTAAAGTTTTAGCTGATAGCTGATAGCTGATAGCTGATAGCTGATAGCTGATAGCTGATAGCTGATAGCTAAAACACGTCTTAAACTCTGGAGTAACTATGTCTAATTGGATTGATGCGACAGTAAAGTCAGTCAAATGGTGGAATGAATCGTTATTTAGCATAACCGTTCACGCCGATGTAGAGCCGTTTAAAGCAGGGCAATTTACAAAGCTCTCTATTATGGACGGTGATAAACGTATCGCTCGCGCCTACTCTTATGTTAATGCACCACAAAGTCCTGATTTAGAGTTTTACCTCATCAATGTGGTTGATGGTTTACTATCTTCTCATTTAGCCACACTCAAACCGGGTGACACCGTATTAATAGAGCGCCGAGCAACTGGCTTTTTTACTCTAGATGAAGTGCCTGCGAGTGAGCAATTGTGGATGCTTAGTACAGGCACAGCTATTGGGCCATTTTTATCAATGTTACAGCAGAGCGAAGTATGGCAAAAATACAAACACATAAATTTAGTGCATGGTGTACGGCAAAATAGCGATTTAAGCTATCAGGAGCTTATTAATAAACTAATAAAATCATATCCTAGTCAACTCAACTATATTCCGGTTGTTAGCCGTGAGGTGCCTTTACAAGGCTTAGCAGGCAGAATTACCACTGTGATTGAAAATAATGCTTTATATGAGCACGTGGGGTTATGGGCTACACCAAATAATGCCCAATTTATGCTGTGTGGTAATCCGCAAATGGTTAAAGACACCACAGAGTTATTATTGGCTCAAAATTATAAGCGTAATCGTCGAAAAGAGCCGGGACATATCACGGTTGAGCAGTATTGGTAGCGAGCTATAACGTTATAATAACTATCTCAGAGGCCTAAAATTTGCTATGTTGCGCTTTAATTGTATTTAGTCTTCGTACTTAGGAAATCCATGAAATCTTTATTTATTATTTGTGCCTGTTTATTGGCCGCTTTCACGTTAAATAGTCATGCTATAGAGCAATCAACACCGCTGGACGAGACTAAACAAACACAGCAAAAAAATGCAGCGCAACAACAAGACGCGCTTGATACATTAAGCCAAGAGGCTAATACACCAAAAAAGCCGGTTGTTGAGAAAGTAAAAGCAGATGACTCTCAAGTACTTGGTAGCGAATCTACAAAGCCCGTTCAGCAGCCTAATAGTAAAGCGGATAAAGCCCAGGCTGTTGCGCAAGCTGAGCAAGCAGTCACACAAGCAAAAGAAGCACTCACAGCAAAGCAACAAGCCAAAGCAAAACAGTCGCGTGAGTCACTTGCTGTTGTTGAGCAATTAGTAAATGCTTACAACGCGCGTAACATTGAAGAATTTATTCGCATGTATGATGAAGATGTTGAGTTTTATATTTTCCCGAATGAGCTATTATTTAAAGGTAAAGAAAAACTAATAGCGCGTTATGGCATTATGTTTAAAAAACTTAAGTGTCTGCACTCATCACCAATCAAGCGTATTGTGCATGGTGATATTGTAATAGACCATGAACTGTCAGAAACCTGTTCAACGGATGCGAACGTTATAGATAAACGTTCAGAGCTTATATCAAGTTATCAGATCAAAGATGGTAAAGTGGTTAGGGTTTTATTTTTTAGGTAATTATTAATTATGCAGCTAAGTGACGAGAAAAAAATTCGTGTAATGTATCGAGTAGAGCCAGGTTGTTTAGGCCCTGATGGCGTAGACCACATTGAAGACTTTTGTCGCTTTGCGAACAAGCACATTAAATCGCCTTATTATGCGCAGTTATTATTTTTACCTCGATACGACAAGCAAAAAGATGAGCGCCAATACAGCGTTAAAAACCGCAATTTATCTCAGGTGCAGGCTAAAGCGTACTTAAATCATTTTGAAATTGACATAGAAGACTTTGAAGAGCAGCTAGACGAGCTGCTCTCTAAATCAATAGACTTATACTTCAAACGCTAGGGTCAGCAGACCCTAAGCTTCGTTTGAAACAATAGCATTAAAGCTATCGTTATCATGTAGGCTGGCAAAAGCACTTTCGTGAAGTAGCTCGTTTCGTAAGTTAGGCGAGTATTCAAGAGACATTTTTATATCAGCTAGGGCATCTGCATGTTCATGTGTTAAAGCATACGCACAGGCTCTTTGCCAATAGGCGTAACCATAATCACTGTCTATATCAATGGCTTGATTGCAAAGCTCAATGGCTTGCTCAGTTTCATTTAGCTCTAATAATGCATCCGCTTTGTAGGCAATTGCTTCTACATCTTCTGGTTTACGTTTTAAAATCTCATCGAATATTTCAATTTTATTGGCAATATCACTTTCTAGGTTGGCTCGCATCCATAACGAATGAACTTCGTTGGTGATCGATATACGTTCTTGATTACTGAGTATTTCTTCAGAACGTACACGCAGTTTTTCTTCTAAAATTTTCAAGCGGTCTTCGTACTCGTCAGTAATAACACTAACTCGAGTATTTACTATATCTTCCACTTTATTTTTTACATCACGTAGTGAATTCCAGCCCACCAATACTAAAATAGAAGCGGTTGCAGTAATAATAAAAAATACATTATTAATGGTATCTGTGGTGTAGGTAAGCGCCCGATCGGCGGTGTCTAACTGTGCATGCGTAACTTGTTTGGTTACGTCTTCACGCAGTTTTTGTTGATCTTGGCGAACCGACTTTAATTCGTCGAGAATATAACGCTCAAGTAATGGCTTATACATTGGCTCTTTTAGCTGCGCTAATTCACGTTGCTGTTGCTCATCCAAGGTCGCGGTGTTTTTATCAGCAGCTTGCACTGCAGATGAAGCACCTATAAAAACAATAAATAGTAAAAAATAAAAACGCATTGATATGCCTAGTTAAAAAATTAATTAATCGCTTTGTTAACTCTAACATGCGCACATCATTGGTACTAGGGTGAGTATAGGGAAGCTGGCATTAACTTGAGTAGCAGTAATTATAGGCAAAAAAAACCAGCCCAAGGTGGGCTGGAAAAAACTACATCAACATCTCAGGGAACAATAGGAGATAAGGCCTAGTGTATATGTGCCTACCTGAATTTTTACTTAACTAAATTCAAATAGTTAAAAAGAAGGAAGAAATAAAGGTGCATAAATAGTTTATACACCTTTTATAACTATAATTTCATGGCGAAGGGGGGTATTCCACTGTGCACTTAAGATAACCTAAGTCACTTTCAAACCCTTCAGCATACATTACGTGGCTATTTTTAATAACGATCATCTATTTTATAAAAAGTTTTAATATTAAGCACACAACTGGCAGCACCATCATATTTATAAATGATTGTAATCGTTTTAAAGCATCGTCTTACTCTAGCGTATCAAAGCCGCTACACGTATATTGAATAAGTAGAGACCGTACACGTCATTAATATAATGGCAAAAAAATAACAGCGCTCCCAATTGGTGAATGCCAAAAGCAGTAAGCATGGGCGTTTTTATTTATATTTAAAAAGGAGCTCAATATGGATAATCATAAAGCGGGTAAATGCCCAGTTATGCATGGCAGTAATACCACAACTGAAAACACCAATACAGATTGGTGGCCAAATTCACTAAATTTAGACATCCTTCATCAGCACGATAGTAAAACTACCCCCTACGATAGCGACTTTAATTACGCCGACGCTTTTAATTCACTCGACTTAGAGGCACTTAAAACCGACCTAAAAAATTTAATGACTCAAAGCCAACCGTGGTGGCCAGCCGATTGGGGGCACTATGGTGGCCTGATGATCCGTATGGCATGGCATGCAGCGGGCTCGTATCGTTTAGCGGATGGCCGAGGCGGTGGCGGTACGGGTAATCAACGTTTTGCTCCACTTAACTCATGGCCTGATAATGCCAACCTCGACAAAGCTCGCCGTTTGCTGTGGCCAATTAAAAAGAAATACGGCAATAAGCTTTCATGGGCTGATCTGATGATTTTAGCCGGTAATATGGCGTATGAATCAATGGGACTTAAAACCTTTGGCTTTGCTGGCGGCCGTGAAGATATTTGGCACCCAGAAAAAGACGTTTACTGGGGCGCAGAAAAAGAATGGCTGGCCCCAAGTGATGAGCGATATACCCAGGTTGATAAACCCGACACCATGGAAAACCCATTAGCAGCAGTACAAATGGGCTTAATTTATGTAAACCCAGAAGGGGTTAATGGCAAGCCCGATCCACTTAAAACCGCAGATCAAGTCCGCGAAACCTTCGCCCGCATGGCCATGAACGACGAAGAAACCGCAGCACTCACCGTTGGTGGCCACACTGTTGGTAAAACTCACGGTAATGGTAAAGAAGAAAACTTAGGCCCAGAGCCAGAAGCTGCCGACGTACACGAGCAAGGCCTTGGTTGGAATAACCATAAAACGCGTGGCATTGGCCGCGATACCATGACCTCAGGTATTGAGGGCGCATGGACAACCTACCCAACTAAATGGGATAACGGCTATTGTAAATTGTTACTCAATTACGAATGGGAGCTAACAAAAAGCCCTGCCGGTGCTCATCAGTGGGAGCCGGTTAATATTAAAGAAGAAGATAAACCCGTTGATGTGGAAGACTCATCAATTCGTTTAAACCCAATAATGACCGATGCCGACATGGCAATGAAGCTCGACCCCGCATATCGTAAAATTATTGAGCGTTTTAATGACGATTTTGAGTACTTTACTGACGTATTTGCTCGCGCATGGTTTAAGTTAACCCACCGTGATTTAGGGCCAAAATCGCGCTATTTAGGTGCCGATGTACCAAGCGAAGATTTAATTTGGCAAGATCCAATTCCAACGGTTGATTACACCCTAAGCGACGCTGAAATAACCGATTTAAAAGCGAAGCTACTTAATTGTGGATTAAGTGAAACCGACTTAATTAATACCGCATGGGACAGCGCACGTACTTATAGAGGCTCCGATCACCGTGGTGGTGCTAATGGCGCCCGTATTCGCCTTGCTCCGCAAAATAACTGGCAAGGTAACGAGCCTGAGCGCTTAGCCAAGGTGCTTAGCGCACTTGAAACACTGCAAGCGAGTTTAACTAAGCCTGTTAGTATGGCTGATTTAATTGTACTTGGCGGCACCGCTGCAGTAGAGCAAGCTGCTAAAAAGGCCGGGGTTGATGTAACCGTACCATTTGTCCCAGGGCGTGGCGATGCAACTGATGATATGACCGACGCCGAGTCATTTGAGCCATTAGAGCCAATTCATGATGGTTTTAGAAACTGGTTGAAAAAAGACTACGCTGTATCCGCCGAGGAGCTATTACTGGAGCGCAGCCAATTAATGGGCTTAACCGCGCCAGAAATGAGCGTGTTACTAGCTGGTATGCGCGTACTGGGCACTAACTATGGCAATAGTGAGCATGGCGTATTTACCGACAACGTAGGCGTACTGAGTAACGACTTCTTTGTTAATTTAACTGACATGAACAACCGCTGGGAACCTGCAAGTAAAGGCGAGTACAACATAGTTGATCGCGCAAGCGGTAAAACCAAGTACACGGCTACGCGGGTTGATTTAGTGTTTGGTTCAAACTCAATCCTACGTGCATTAGCAGAGTTTTATGCTCAAGACGATAACAAAACCCGTTTTGTACACGACTTTATAAATGCATGGGTAAAAGTAATGAACGCCGATAGGTTTGATATTAAATAAACCTGAGTAATATTTAAAAAGGAGCAGTAATGCTCCTTTTTTTATTATTTAAAGGCTAAAGGTGAAAGGCTAAAGGTGAAAGGCTACGAGCGACGGGCTTCGAGCGACGAGCTTGTGCTAAACCCTAAACCCCCATACACAAAAAAACGGCGCTTAAATAGGCACCGCTTTTAAAATAGTTTAGGCTATTTCTTTAACCTAGCTCTTAAGCTACTTTATTTTCTTCGCAGCTTGCTAGGTATTCGTCAAACGTACCTTGGAAGTCAATCACTTGCTTGTCTTTAATATCAACAATACGCGTTGCTAGTGACGATACAAACTCACGGTCATGGCTTACAAAAATAAGCGTGCCTTTAAAGTCTTTTAGGGCATTGTTAAGCGCTTCAATGGCTTCCATATCCATGTGGTTTGTTGGTTCATCCATTATTAGTACGTTAACGTCTTGCATCATTAACTTACCAAATAACAAACGGTTTTTCTCACCACCTGAACAGTTACGCGCTTTTTTATTTGAATCGTCTGCGGTAAATAATAAACGCCCTAACATGCCACGAACCATTAAATCGTTGTGTTTAGCTGTTCGCCACTGCGACATCCAATCAAATAAAGTTAAGTCGTTATCAAAGTCTTTGCTGCTGTCTTGTGGGCAGTAACCAAAGGTCGCGTTTTCTGACCATTTAACTTCACCGTGTAAACTTTCAAGCTCGTTAACTAAACAACGTAAAAAGGTGGTTTTACCCACACCGTTTTCGCCAATTACCGCAAGCTTTGCACCCGCTTCTAGCAATAAGTCGCCGCCGGTAAATAACGTTTCACCGTCAAACCCATGGCCAAGCTTGGTTAGCTCAAGCGCTTGGCGATACATTTTTTTGCCTTCGTCAAAGCTCAGTGACGGGCTCATACGGCTTGATGCTTTAACTTCATCAAGCTTAATTTTATCCATTTTTTTAGCGCGCGAGCTGGCTTGTTTTGCTTTAGAGGCATTAGCACCAAAACGGTTAACAAAGTCTTGTAGCTCGTCTATTTCAGCGCTTTTTTTCGCGTTTTCAGCTAATAACTGTTCGCGCTGTAAGCCTGAGGCTTCAAGGTACTTTTCGTAGTTACCTGGGTAAATACGCAGCTCGCCGTAATCAATATCGGCCATGTGCGTACATACCGAGTTTAAAAAGTGACGGTCATGGGAAATAATAATCATGGTACATTTGCGTTGGTTAAGCTCATTCGCAAGCCACGTAATAGTATGAATATCCAAGTTATTGGTTGGCTCATCAAGTAGCAAAATATCAGGATTAGCAAATAGCGCCTGTGCTAAAAGCACACGCAATTTCCAACCAGGGGCTACGTTTGCCATTAAACCATAATGAAATTCTTTATCGATACCCGCATCAAGTAGTATTTCTTCTGCGCGGCTTTCTGCGGTGTAACCGTCCATTTCAGCAAATACACTTTCAAGCTCGGCTACTTTCATGCCGTCTTCTTCGCTCATTTCAGGCAACGAATAAATACGGTCGCGCTCTTGTTTTACTTTCCAAAGCTCAACGTCGCCCATAATTACCGCGTCAACTACGCTGTATTGTTCAAACGCAAACTGATCTTGGCTTAGGTTACCTAATTTTAGCCCCGGCGTAATAGACACATTACCTGCACTAGGCGTAAGCGCACCGCTTAAAATTTTCATAAATGTCGACTTGCCGCAGCCGTTAGCGCCAATTAAACCGTAACGGTTACCGTTACCAAATTTAGCTGAAATGTTTTCAAACAACGGCTCTGCGCCAAACTGCATCGTAATATTTGCGGTGGAGATCAAAAAAAGTAATCCTAGAAAATTAATGGCAGGGTTAAGCTGCAGCAAGGTGCCGCATAAATAAACAAGCGATAGAGTAAATAATAGGCCGCGAATTATACAGATCCACGCCCAAAGATGAAAGGTAAAAGAATAAAGCTTAAAAGCTATAACAGCTGATAAATAGCGTGTATGTTGCTTTTATTTTGTTTAATTAACTCATTTATAGTTTGTAACTCGGCTTGGTTAATAGACTTTTTACTCAACATTAAATGAATAGAACTCTTATTAATAGCCGCCATACTAGTAACAAGCTCAATGCTTGGGTGTTGGTTTAAAAAATATTGTGCTGCTACTTCGTCTTCTATTGCGTAATCCACTCTGTTTTTACTAAGCATTGCAAAGCGTTTATCGGCTGTGGGCATCATAATAACGTGAGCAGGATGATTTTGTTTAAACTGCGCAAATGCAGCGCCATAATAACTACCGCGACCAATAGCGAGCGTTAAATCTCTATAAAAAATATCGCTTAGGTTATTTATATCAGGAGAGTCGCTATATTTATAAAGGCGCATTATTTCATCGCGATAAGTATCGCTAAAATAGGCATAACTTTGTCTATCAGGGGTTATGCTGGCTGCAAAAACAATATCAATACGGCCTTCTTTTAACTCTTCAAAAGCACGAGCAGAGGTAGGCAGCAACATAAACTTTAAACAAAAAGGTGAGCCGTTAAAAATCGTATTTACCACATCAATTTCAACGCCTGTTAAATTGTTATTAACTGCCACCACATAAGGCGGCCAGTTGCGTTCATTGGTACCCACTTTAAGTGTTTTGGCACAGGCAAATACCTTAAAACTACCAATTATTAGTAATACAACAAAAGCGAGTCTTAGCATTTTATTACTCTAAAGAATGACTACAACTAAGTATACACTAGCTGGCAGATTTATCCCGCTTGTAATAAATAAAGAGCGCGCAGTGCAGGTAGCCCAGTAAAAACAAATGCTGGGGGCTCAAGGGGTTGCAACTAAGCCTAACGACGCTCGATAAGCCTTTAATTGTTTGTTACGGCCAATTTCATCGGTTAACTTATTCCAGCCGGTTTCAATGTTTTCAACCGTTTGGTCTACGGTTTGGTTATGCCTTAAGTATTTAGCTACTTCGGTGTCGAGTATGTCTCTAAAGTAACGGTTGTTTTCAAAAATTCTTAAATCCAGAATAATATTGGCATTATTTACCGTTTTAGAAATAGAGCCTAAATAAAAGCGAAGGGTATTTTCACTCATGCCTTGTTTAAGCCAGTTTTGCTGATTAACCAATTGAGAAGTACGATACGGGTTCATGCCCGTGGCCCCTATGGTTACATCTTCATTAGATTGCAAAGGCTGAGTAACATACGACAAGTACTCATAAGCGAGCTTTTTTTTGCCAGCAGTGCTGGCGCGGTTTATTGAGCCTACCCAACCACCAAATGCGGCATAAGGCGCATAGTTAATATCGCCCATGGCAAATGGGCAAAGGGTAGAGTTACATCGTTCAAGCTGGTTTGTTTTACGATTTAATACCTCGGTTGACCCCGGTAATATACTTACCCCCGTTTTGTTTTTTACTTTAGATTCGGGTAATACGGTCATGGTGCCAATATCGCCCCATTCAATAGCTAAAGCGCAGCGCCCATTAATAAACGCATACCTTACATCGTTAGTGTCAAAGTTAAGTTCATCGGCAGAGCCAAATTCGGTGGTTTGTTTATAAATTTGTAAGGCTTTTTTAAATGCCGCGTTATTCACTAACGGCGCCATGGTTTTGGTGTTAAAAAATATCCCCTGCGACGTGCCTTTACTTTGCAAAAAACTACCCGCAATAGATAGCAGCGACCAATACGACTGCTCATTGGCTTTTTTAGAAATGCACGAGCCAAAATCACCTTCGCCATCCCCATTCATATCAACCCTATGCAATTGCTTAGCAATAGCAAGGTAATCATCCCAGGTTCTGGGTGGGGTAAGGCCATACTTTTTAAGTACATCGAGGCGGTAATACAGTAAGTGTATATCGCCATCGAGGGGGATAGAGTAAATTTGACCATTATATTTAGAGCTAAAATCTCTAAAAAAGCGCGATACATCATTCCATTGAATTAGAGGGTCGGCACTTACGTAGGTGTCTAGGCGCTCTAGGTAATTGTTTTGTGCAAAATCAACCATCCACTGCGATGCATAAGCAATAATATCGTACTGGCTGGTTGGCGAGCTTAAATCTTTACTTATTTCATTATATAACTGACCAAAAGGCACCTTGGTTACATTAACTTTAATACCGGTTTGCTGTTCAAACTCTAAGCCCCTTTGTATTAGTGGCTTGCTAATAATAGTGCCTAAATCAACCGTAAGTACATTAAGTTGGGTGTTTGCGTGAAGCAGTGTACTGGGTTGGCTTTCTATTTTAGAGAGAGGCAGGTTACTTTGTGCAACGCATTGAAAAACAAAAACTAAGCTTATAACTAAAGCAAATACAACTCTCATAAAAAACTCAACCACAGCAATATGTAGTTACTACTCTAGTCTATATTTTGTGGAAAGGGAAAAGGCAGGTAGTTGTAAGCAATGAAAAGCGCTTCTAGCTCACCACTGGCAAGTAACTTAGCAAAACCGGCATCAAAAATTTGTGCTAACTCGCGGCCTTTAGCGTTATCGGTAAAGGCAATGTATTGCTTTATTGGAACTATGTTTTCAATTTGGTACTGCTGTGGGTCAAAGTTTATTGTTGATAACTCAGCGGCATTAGCAATCAAGGTTTGCTGCAGCGCTTTACGGCTATCTAAAAAGAAATCAAGCCTATCAAGCTTGAGCATTTTAACGCCCTCAATACGCTGAGTAACCTGTTGCAAATCAATCGGCACATACAAATAATTATTGTAATTAGATCCCCTTAATGTACCTACCGAACGGTTTTGTAGCGAATACTCACCTTGCCAATTTTTAAATCGGCCTTTTTTAAACATCGCCGACACAAAAGTAATATCGTAATGCCAAACCGGAAAGTACAACCCCTCCACCTCATTTTGCCTTGCACTTAACATAGCATCGGCATTGCCGTTAGCCGTCCACCAATAAGCACGAGACTGAGGCACAATCATAATATTGAGTTCAATCGACTGCGCAGCAAAAATTTTAGTCAGCATATCAACGTAAAGGCCAGAGCCGTCTTTTTCTACCAACCCGTCAATGGTGTCGGTAGCCAGTACAATTTTTTTAATATCGCTCGACGCCCAACCACTGCTAGGCACGCCTAAACAAAGCGCTAAAAGTACAGCTAAAAACCACTTAAACCTAACATTCATTGTAAGTAACACCTCGGTACTTAAACACAGCCACACTAGCCAATACATTTTTTATACTAGTAAGCGCTGAAGAGCGATCTTATGAGTAAACATAGCACACCTCGCTGACCAATAAATGAACGGTGCAATACGTGTTCATACTATTACACTGCAGGGTAAATAACAGCCATGTTTTTAGTGTGGATTAAGGTAAGTGTTTAATTATTGCTACTCATTCAAATAGCACCGAAGCGTTTATATAACTTTAATACTTTCAAAGATGTAGAGTTAATAGGTAAAAGTGTAAATAACATTGGTTTATAGCAGTTAAACAGTGCTTTTTTGTAATAAAAACATACTACTTAGGGCGTATATATTGTTGTAGCTCTATATTTTTAAATGTTGATACTGTAGATTAGTTATAAATGAATGCCAGATTAATAAATAAACCAAGGAGCGGTGAATTTAGTGCCTACTAAAACACTTAATTACTATAATCAACATGCACAAACTTTTAGCGACTCAACGCTTAATGTTGATATGTCGGCGCTTTACGCTGAGTTTTTACCGCTTATTCCTAACCACGGCCATATTTTAGATGCTGGCTGTGGCAGTGCCCGCGATGCTATGTATTTTAAACAGCAAGGTTTTACTGTTAGCGCGTTTGATGCAAGCGAAAACATTGCAAAGTTAGCCAGTAATTACTTACAACAAACTGTAGAGGTTAAAGCATTCCAGCAGCTTAATTGTACAAATATGTACGACGGCATTTGGTGCTGCGCCAGTTTATTGCATGTGCCAAAAGTAGAGTTACCGCAGGTGTTTTTAAAGCTGCAAAATGCCCTAAAACCAAACGGTGTTTTGTATGTGTCGTTTAAATACGGCACGCAAGAACGCGTGCATAACGGCCGTGAATTTACCGATTTAAATGAAGATGGCCTAACCGCGCTAATTACCCACCACACCGAGCTTAAAATACTAAAGCAATGGCAAACGGTTGACCAACGCCCAGAGCGCGAGAGTGAAGTATGGCTCAATGCCCTAATTAAAGCAGTGCCGGTTTTATGATTGGCGCAATGCAGCAGCAACTCGACTTTATTGCCTATATTCAGCGCATGCTGGTTGAGGGAGAGTTCACCGCAACTTATAAATATGCACTATTACATGCTATTGCTGATATTTGCGTAGAACAGCAAAATGAAGATCAGAGTGCTCCAATGGAAATAAAAATCGACACGTTAGTCGATAAATTTATTCAACTTTATTGGAACCACTCAATGCCTTACGCTGCGCACTCTACCGATATTATTACTAATACTGAAGACATGCTGTTAAAGCAAAATAGCCAAGGACAGGCAAAGTTCATCACCGAAATTTACAAACTACAAAATGCAGGTGTGAAAAGTTACAACGCATTCAAAAACTACCAACAATATAACCAAGTAATTAGTTCTCTTAGGCGAACATTTATCGATGGCCCTCTTTGGCGCTTACAGTTACTTTCGGGTAAAGAAGAATGTTTTTTATATCCCCATATACTTTTAGGTAAAGGCAGAGAGCCCAAGCGAATTGTTTTAAATGCTGGTATAGCTCAGTGTTTTAGGCGTTTTTACGATTTGGTTGTGCATCTTAGTGTTACTGAATGGATAGAAAAAGTACAAACTATAAAAGCGAATCAAACACTATTAGGATCGCAAAGCCAGCTACAAGAGTTCTTGTTTGGCAGTAACAGAACTGCGTTAAAAGTGGTAACTCCACTATTGATAGATATTCAAAACGGGCTTTGCTTTTACTGCCAAAAGCCAATGAATCTCAAAAACGAAAAAGAAACTAAAAAAACGCCAGAGATCGATCACTTTATTCCTTTTAAGCGCTACCCAAACGACTTAGCACATAACTTTGTTGCTGCGCATGCTGATTGTAATAACAATAAGCGAGACCACCTCGCAGCTTTTGCTCACCGCGACCGCTGGCTAGAACAAAACCTTGATATTCATAAAGCCGAAATAACGAATAAACTGCAACCTTACTTTTATTGCGATGCAGATAAATCGCTTGCAGTAAGCAACTGGGCGTATCAGGTAGCCGAATCAAGCAGTGCTAAATTATGGCTTGGCAAAAACAGTTTCGAACAAGCAAAACCAACTGCTGAGTTGTTTACGTTCCCAAATGCATCACAACCTGAGTTAAATCAAGTTGCTAAGCCCGAAGTTAGCTTAAAATCAATAGATAATGCATTAAAGCTGCCGTACTTCCCCAATATAAAAATAGCCTGTGGGCATTTTAAAACAGGGGATGAAAGCGATATGGAATTAATGGATGCACCACTTGGCGCGGGCAAGCTCGACCCGCAAGTGCATTTTTTAGCGCACGCATCGGGTAACTCAATGAATGGCGGTAAACACCCAATACTTGATGGTGATTTATTGTTACTTGAGCTTATAACGTCCGATAAAGCAGGCTCGCTGCGCGGGCAAATAGTGGCGATAGAGCGGGATGATATAGGCGGGGAAGGGCAGTATTTACTGCGTAAAGTTAATAAATTATCTAGTGGGCAATATGAGCTAATTGCTCAAAACCCAGATTATGAGGTAATGATTGCTGATGAAAGCATGCGAACGTTCGCACGGTTTAAACAAGTGGTTGCAGAGTAGTTGTAGTCGCGCTTTAACTTGTAGGCGCAGAGCTTGATCGCGCGAAAAGCGAAGCTTTTAAGTTTGTAGGTTGTGGCGTAGGCGGGAGTTTACCTCGCGCTTTTAAAGTGTAGGAATTGGCTTTTGCCGTGATTTTTACATGGTTTCGGGAAAAGGGATTTAAATAACCTCTATTCGAGGTTTTATCGCGTTGGCGATGGCAACCAAAGGGCGGCTGCCGCCGACCGCCCTTTGGAATCCCACGGCGCGCCCGAGGATCACACTTGATCTTCAACTTGCGTTAATGATGTGAACGTAACCAGCGTAGATAGGCCATCCATGGCCAAGCTACGCTTTTTTACAGCATCCATGCTGTAAATTACTCATCATTAACTCAATTTCAGGTGTGATCACGGGGAATAGGAGTGTGTTGGTAGATTGGTGTTTATGGATGTAGGCTGAGTTTTGTTCCATGGTCGGTGCGAAAAGTAAGTTTTAAGCAGTAAAGTTATTTTACTCTTTTTAGAACTAGATATGTTTTGTTTTTGTCGACAAAGAGCGATATGTAGTCATTTGTCGTCTTGACGTAAAAATAATCAACTTTCGTTTATAGAGTAACCTAAACATTGTAATTTTTTAGCTATATCTAGTACTAATAATTAAATTATTAAAATCGTATTTTGATAATTTTGGCAATTGTCACATTAAGTGTGAACGGGGATTCTCGGTAATACGCTGTTAAATGCTCAGTAAGAATCCAAGTTTATCATCGTTAAGCATAAGGATTATTATTAAGAATGAATCAAAAAATGTATCTGTTTTCACTGGACTACGGTAATCGGCAAGACGAAAAGGTTTTTGTTAAAGAAGTACTTGATAGGTTTGATAGTCAAACTCTTATAGGTTGTGGTGTTTTAATTAATAACAACCCTTACAATTTAGAGTTATTTCTTTTTTTGAATTTTGAAAAAGATGATTCTGACTTTGATCATTGGCTGTCTATTCATCATCCAAATAAAAGCCGTACTTTTAATGTTCTGATGGATGAACTCACAGAAGCAGCGTTTTCTAGGAAAGGTTACTCGATCACTACTTTCTGTGACTCTGAAATGGTTGAAATCGTCTTTTCCAGTGAAGCTAATGAATTATTCTTGTTTCCTGATAGGAGACAAATGTATGAAGTTTGGGGAGCTCCTATAATGCAAAAACAAAAAATTTTCTTGTCACATTCATCTAGAGATAAAGATATTGTCGATAAATACTTTAGTGAACTACAAAAATCACAGATTAAAGCATGGTATGACAAGGAAGAGATTGTTCCAGGAGATAGTATTACTTCTAGAATCAACGAAGGTTTAAATGAATGTGATTTAGGTGTACTTTTTATGTCTAACAACTTTCTATCTAAGCATTCAGGGTGGACGGAAGCAGAATCAAATTTTTTTATAAGTAATCGTATGAAGAAAAATAAGTCCCTTATTGTTGTTAATTTAGGTGTTAAACATGAGGATATCCCTCCGCTATTACAAGATTACCTTTATATTGATGGAAATAAAGGTTCAGCAATAAACGAACTGATTGTTGCCACTAAGAAGCAATTGGATCGCATGTAACACACATGGGCCTTAAATCTGTCAATAGGCAATAGTCTTCTTATCTTAATTTGGGTGTATTTCATTAACGCTAGAACAACCAGACTTGAATTTCATTCAGTTCTTTATTTTTGATTATTATTGGTTTTTATACCTAAAATTTGATCTGGCTGTAATTGGAACCAAATGATCATTTTCTAAAACATTAAAAACATATTCTTTTTGTTTTTTGTTCATGCTAAGTTAATTGTTAATGCAAGGTAGCAGAAAAATAATAACTAGGATGTTTAGCTAATCTCATGAAATCGAACCACCTATTTAATCCATTATAAATATCGCAGTTTTAAGCTAATGCTCCTTTTTTAAATAAGCAACCAGCATTAAACGTTTTAATTCGAACTTTTATCACGTTAGCAAAGAAACAGAGTTAAAAATATTATTAACTAAAGATTAGATTTTATAGGAATAAAAATGGCTACCTTAAGAAATGTTTTTATTAGTCATCATCATAAAGATGACTCTAGCGTAGACAGCATTACTAGGATTCTTTCTGGAAAAGAATATAACATTAGAAATAGCTCAATAAGGGCAAAGCCAGAGAATCAAAGGCGTTTGAATGAAAAGAAAGTGAGTGACTTGACGATTAAAAGATTACTACGAATGAAGATGCGTTGGGCAAGTAAAGTAATTGTTGTCATAGGTAAAGAGACTCATTCAAGACCATGGGTCAATTGGGAGATTGAACTGGCTCATAAATTAGGAAAACCTATTGTAGGTGTTTATGAAAATGGTTTAAAAGATCAAGTAGAAGTTCCAACAAACTTAGAAAAATATGAGTCTTCAAGAGTGGCTTGGCGTTCTGATGCAATTATAGGAGCTTTAGAAGGTGAAAGTCGGTTTGAAAATATTGATGGTAGCCTCGCGGATGATAAGAAAGGGAGTCACTCAGTTTGTTAATATCTAAAAATTCAAATCTATACGTATATGTCATAGCAAGAGACTTCGGCTTCGCTCCGAACCCTTTCTTTGGTTATTGCTCTTTGGCAACATGTAAACCCGACATCCGAAAAAGTGCGCAGCCTAATGATTGGATTTTAGGTGTGGGAGGTCGTAATTTAGGAGCAGGAGTATATCGTAAATGTATACTGCTAATGAAAGTTACAGAAAAAATGACTTTCGAAGAGTATTGGGAAGATCCACGTTATATTCTTAAACGGCCATGCAGAAATGGGAGTCAGTTAAAAATGGTTGGTGATAATATTTATCATAAAGACTCCAAAAAAAACTGGATACAAGAAAATTCACATCACAGTAATCCTGACGGCTCAATAAATACTATTAATCTACAGCGAGATACTGGGCGTTGTGAGAAAGTGTTATTGTCTGATTTCTTCTTTTATTTTGGCTCTAAAGCCAAAGAGGTTGACTTAGATTCATTGAATTATATTTCTAAGCCAGGTTTTAAAAAGATTTCTTTAGACAGTTCGCACGAAGCTAAAGAAATAATAAATAATATATATACCAATAATAGATCATCTTTAAATGTTGTAGTTTCAGATCCTTGTCAATTTGACATCTCTCATAAACGTGTATCACAAGATACTGGAAAAATAGTTGTCTGATTTTATTATTTGGAGTATTTCATGTTCAATCACTATATAGCGCCTCTTTCAATTCATTTTGTTTGGAGTCCTTCTGATCAAGAGTTAGCTGAACCTATTATTGATATTGTAAAAAATAATTTTTCAAGAGATAAAAATAAGCCATTTTCTAGAGCTATTAATTTACCGCTATTTTTTTATAGCTCATCAAATGGAAATAAAGTTCCAAATAATATCCCTAGTACGAATGCTCAGCGCAATGTAATTTTTGTTTTTACTAGTTTAAACACATTAGGTAATGAAGCTTGGAAAGGATATATTCAGTCGTTTCAAGTCGATGATTCGATAAAAATAGTTCCTATAGCGCTAGATACTTATGGATTGAACCACCAAGGGCCATTAAATGGGTTAAATTGCATTAGAGCTTATGATTGGCAACTTGATAATAAGTATTTAATTGCACTAGTTTCTTTATCACATGAAATATATCGTCATGGTCTTTGTGATGGAAAAAGTGAAAAGACAGGTAATAGTGATTCAATTAAGATTTTTCTAAGCCACTCTAAGTCAGAGCAGGAAGGAAGGACATATGTAAAAAAAGTAAAAGACTTTATTGATCAAACTAATATAGGGCGCTTTTTTGATGTGACAGAGATTGCTGCAGGTTTTTCATTTTCGGATGAAATAGAAAAACATATATCAGACGCTACTTTGATTGCATTTGAAACGGATTCGTATTTTTCTAGATACTGGTGTCAAAGAGAAATACTTAGTGCCAAGCAAAAAGATAGGCCCATTCTCGTTGTTAATTGTTTGAATGAGTATGAGGATAGAATTTTCCCAGCATCATCTAATGTCCCTTGTATAAGCGTTCCAACAGTAAGTAACTTGAGTGAATTGGAAGTACTAAGGGTGTTATCGTCTGCACTTACAGAAACTATCCGGTTTCAGTATTCAAAAAAAATATTAGAAGAATATCAGAAAAAAAACTGGTTTTCTGATGAGACAAAATTAATTTTTCGCCCTCCTGAGGTAAGAAAAATGTTTGAGCTAAAGAAAGAAGGAGTCAAAAAGGTATGTTATCCAGATCCGCCAGTTTTTATGGAAGAAGCTGATTGGCACGCAATGATTGAAATTGAGGCAATAACTCCATTATGGAATCCCTCAGATATTAATTCTTTATCTCATTTAAAAGTAGGACTTTCAATTTCAGATTGTTACGAGGACAATTTTGAAAGTTCGCATTTAAATCCGGATCAGCTTTTGCAGCTGGCGCAAGATCTAGCGAGACACTTATTAGCTCGATCTGCATCTTTAGTTTACGGCGGAGATTTAAGACCTAATGGACTTACAGAATTCATTTTAGATGAAGCACTTGTCTTGACTGAACGATTAACTGTTCTAGAAGCAAAAGTAGAGAATCATCTTGCATGGCCCCTATCGATTGAAACAAATGAAGTAAGGGCGTGGAGGGCGAAATATAGTAGGTTAATGCGTACCGTTGAACATGATATTCCAGCGGATGTGGCTCAGGGTATTGATAGTAAATTATTTTTAAAGCCAATAACTCCGAACAATTCATTTATTTGGTCACGCTCGCTCACAGAAATGCGCAAAGTCATAGTAGAAAATAGTTCCGTTAGAATTTGTGTCGGTGGGAAATTAGCAGGTTATAAAGGAAAAATGCCAGGAGTACTCGAAGAAATTATTTTATCCATTAATAGTGGTAAGCCTATTTTTTTATTGGGGGGCTTCAACGGAGTTGTCGGGGATGTATGTAAGGTTATTATAGATAAGAATGTTCCAAAAACTCTGACCGAAGAATGGCAAATCCAAAATACTCCTGGCTACTCTGAGCTACAAGAAATTGCAAAGAGTAAAAATTGCAATTGTGATTATGATGAAATTATTAATGTTCTTAAGAACGTTGATATAAATTTATTAGCTAAGAATGTTGGCCTCAGTGTTGGTAGTTACAAACAGTTAATGAAAACTTCATTTATAGATGAGTGTACCTATCTTATATTGAGCGGCCTCAAAAAAATTAGCTAAAATCCATTTTGTAAAATTAAATGCGATATAACCAAAGAATTAAATGAGGCTTATACATGGAAGATAAGAGTGGTTCATTACCATTAGCTGAATATGAAAAAGAAATACAACAAACAGACAGATTTAAAGAAAATGATTTAACTCCAATATTATTAGGTCTGTTTGGAGAAATAGGTAGTGTTATGTCAGCTACCAAAAAGTATAGAAGAGAACAAAAAGCTTACATAGGTTATAAAGATGCTGTAGAAGAAGAGCTTGGTGATGCTTTATGGTATTTCACAGCTGTCTGCAGAAGGTTAGATCTAAGTATAACTAAAGTTTTCTTAGAAGCTTGTTGCGAAAGTGATATTAAAACAATAGCGGCAAGTGATAGTGATAAGGCACCAATATCGCATATTATTTCGCTTAAAAATGTTGATACTTCCGATAATAATCTTATTGCATTGGGAGCTGCAACCGCTGTTTTACTTAAAATAGAGCCCGGAAGCAAAGACCAGCAGTTAAAAATGTTGGTAAAGTTTGCAAGGGCTTATATTGAGGCAATTCATTCAGTTGACCTATCTTTTGCAAGAATTGCTAGAAATAATCTGCGAAAAGCTATGGGGCGATTCAAAACACCTGAACGAAGTTTACTTCCCGACTTTGATAAAAGCTTTCCAAGTGAAGAACAATTACCAAGAAATTTTAAGATTGAAATTACGCAGAGAAAAAGCGGTCAAAGCTATCTAAGGTGGAATAATGTCTTTTTAGGCTCACCTCTTACCGATAATATTTTAAACCCAGATGGATACCGTTTTCATGATGTTTTCCATTTAGCGTATGCAGCGATACTACATTGGTCACCGACTTTTAGAGCTCTTATCAAGCACAAGAGAAAAAGTGACCCTATTTTTGATGAAGCTCAGGACAGTGGACGTGCAATAGTCGTAGAGGAAGGACTTACAGCATGGCTATATTCTTATTCAAAAGGTTTGAATTATTTTGAAGGCCATACGAGTATTTCATTTGATGTTTTGAAAACGATTCAAAAATTCGTAAGTGGTTATGAAGTTGAAGCTTGCCCCCTAAAACTTTGGGAAGATGCAATATTACAGGGGTATGAGGTTTTTCGGCAAGTTCAAAGGAATAATGGAGGTATAATTATTGGGGATAGAGAATCACGAAAATTAACTTATCAACCAATTGGAGTCTCAAATGAAAATTAAAGCTTTTATAAGTGCGTTAAAAAGCCTTCAATTTGATAACACTTTTAATCCATATTTTGATACTTGTGAGGTTCACGATTATGATACTTCTGCGCTACAACGTAGATTGATGCTTGAGAGCATATTAAAAGAAGCAATTCATGTTGAAATTGATGCTATTTGGGTTGGAAGAGATCTTGGGTATCGGGGGGGGCGAAGAACAGGACTTGCTCTTACCGATGATCATAATTTGTCAAACCATTTAGGCAGGTGGTCACTAGAACCTGAAAAAATAACGAAGGGACAACCTATAAAAGAGAGAACTGCTACGGTAGTTTGGGATATGCTCGAAAATATAAGTTCCCCGGTCTTTCTATGGAATGTCTTTCCATTACATCCATTTAAAGCTGGTCAACCTTTTACAAATCGAAACCACAACTCACATGAACGTAAGGCTGGAGAAGAAGTATTAAGCTTACTAATTGAACTACTTAAACCTAAAAGGTTGATAGCTGTAGGCAATGACGCTGAGAGGTCAACTAAGAAGTTTTCCAATAATTATGAGGTTCTCAAGGTAAGGCATCCCAGTTATGGCGGTCAAAGCGACTTCGTCAAACAAATAAATCACCTATATAAGAATCAGTAGACTTTGTTTAATAATAGGTTGTCGTTCTCACCCAACCGCTAATTTTCCTGCCTCATGCCACATTTCACTTGGCATGGGGTTGGTTAATTCCCACGTTATATTCATCGGTTGGCTGCAGTTGTGGCTTTGGTATTTAACTTCGCCGTAGTTTACAAACCCCATGGTTCGGCCGTTTTCGTCTTTTCCTTGTTCGCGCACAAATAACAGGATGGTTTTGCCTGTTTTTTGGTGCTGAATATAACTTAGGCCGCGGCCGTGTTCTGGGCGTGCGCTGTTTTGCGTCTGCCAATGAAACAGGGTGGGGCTGATTGCGTAGTCGTGATATAGCGTGGTGGGCGAGTAGGTTTTTTCGCACTTGTTGAGTGTTACAAATAACAGCTCAAGGTTTTGGTCGTTAAATACAAGAACACCCTCACGAGCAGATGACTTTTGCTCAAACGAGTGAGCGCCAAATGCTGCGAGTATTTGTTGGCGAGTGTAGCGACTGTGTAATTTGATTGCGTGATTAGGTAAACACGTTAAATCGCTTTCTTGTTGGTGAATGCGGTTTATTAACAGCGCAATCACTTGTGCGAGTTCCTGCTGTAGTTCTTTGTGTTTAAGTGCCTGTAAGCTTTGCTCAAGCGTTTTAAACCCTAAACTTGTGCTTGTATTATCCCAAAAATTGTAATGCGCCATAAGCGCGTACTGTTTATTTTGTGGCGTTGGGGTAAAGTTAAAATCGTTGTTACATAAATCACGTAAAAAACACAAGTAGCTGAGCGAGTCGCAGCCGAGTAATTGGGTGTTGATTGCGCGGTAATACGCGGCGTAAATGTCGGCTTGCTGTGTTGGTATTTCATCGCCTTTTAGCCAGTGCCAGCCGCCGAGTTTTTTATCTTTTGGTTTGTATATATCTTCAAGCGAGACTTGTGGGTTTATGCGTAAAAAATTACTGAGCGTAAGCGCATCATTGGTGTGTTGCGAGTAACTATTTATCAGCTGCTGTAAACGGCGTTTAGAGTTTATTGCTTGCTGAATATTTTTTAATATTGTTTGTTGTGTGCGTTTTTGTAGCTCAATACGGCAACCCAGAGGTAAGTGCGGGAAATTGTTTTCGATCTCGGTTTTTATTGGCTGATTACTTTTACCAATCAGTGCGCGAAACTTACTCGCAAAATCGTATTCTGGGCGGGCGTTGCCTACAAAGTCGAGCACGGTACAGCATTGCTTTTTGCTGTTGTCGGGCAGGCGCAAGCCACGGCCGAGTTGCTGTAAAAACAGCGTTAGGCTTTCCGTTGGGCGTAAAAATAACAGGGTATCAACCTCTGGAATATCGACCCCTTCGTTAAAAATATCTACCACACAAAGTATTTGTATTTCGCCTTGGCGCAGTGCTTGTTGCTTGTGCGCCCGTTCATTGGTGTTTTTACTGGTCAGTACATCGGCGTTTATGCCAGCTAAGTTAAATTTAGACGCCATAAACTCTGCGTGTTTTTGGCTTACGCAAAATGCCAGCGCTTTAATGCTGTGAACATTAGTCACTATATCAGCAAGACTGGATATAATTTTTTTAGCGCGGCTGTTTTCCCCCGTATAAAGGTTACTTAGCTCGCTTATATCGTAACGGCCACCTCGCCATGTTATTTGACTTAGGTCGGTATCATCATCTAGTCCAAAGTATTGAAAAGGGCATAAATGGCGCTGGTTTATTGCTTCTGGCAAGCGAATTTCAGCGGCAATTACTCCACAAAAATCATCGAGTATATTAGCACCATCTTGTCGCTCTGGTGTGGCGGTTAAGCCAAGTAATATTGTGGGCGTAAAGTGATTTAATATAGCGCGGTAACTTGCAGCGCTTACGTGATGCACTTCATCTATAACTATGTAATTGTAGTAATCATGCGTTAAATTAAGCGATTCAATTTGGCTGTTTAATGTTTGGATTGACGCAAATAATTGGTTGTAACGTTGTGGCTTATAATTACCCACCCACAGCTCACCAAAGTCGTTATTTTTAAGCACGCCACGATAAGCGCTTTGCGCTTGTTTGAGTATTTCTTCGCGGTGGGCTACAAACAAAAAGTGTGCGTTTGGGTTTTTATCGTAAATGGTTTTAAAGTCGAACGCCGATATGATTGTTTTACCTGTGCCGGTTGCGGCAACCACTAAATTTTTAAAGCGATTATGCACGCTACGTTCAACGCTTAGTTTTTCTAAAATAGCGAGTTGATGGTTTTTTGGTGTTATATCAAAATAAAACTGGCTGCTTGCTTGGCCAACACCGCGTTGCTCATTAAGTGAATTTATGAGCTTTTCTTTACATTCAGCTTTGCCAGTAAATAATTCAAAATCTGGCGATTGCCAATAGGTTTCAAAGGTACTTTTGGTTTTAGCTATGATGTGCGGGATTTCTTGCGCGGTAATTTTTAAGTTCCACTCAAGGCCGCTGGTAAGCGCTGAATGCGATAAATTAGACGAACCAATATAACCGGTATGAAAACCCGTATTACGCATAAACAAATATGACTTTGCATGCAAGCGCTCTTGCTGATTGTTGTAACTAAGTTTTACCTCAGTGTTTGGCAAGTTTGCTAAAAACTCCACCGCTTTAGCATCCGTTGCACCCATGTACGAGGTGGTAATTACTTTGAGTTTATTGCCGCTTTTGGTAAACGCTTCAAGCTCATTTTTAAATATGCGCAGCCCCGTCCATTTTATAAATGAAACAAGCCAGTAAATAGTGTCGGACGATTTAATCTCGCGCTTTAGCTCGGTTTCGAGCGATATACCTGCATTAGCGCCGCTAAATAACTCGCTTTGGGTAAGCCCTGTTAGCGGAAAAATATCGTGAGAGTAATCTTTAAGATTTGCAGCAATGGGGTTTTGGGTATTAAACAGCGCAGTAAGTATTCGGCCTTGGCTGTCGATAAGGTTTTCGTTAATCAGTTCATCATCACGAATATGATCTTTAAGCCACAGAACAAGGCTGTTTGCGAGGTTTATTTGCTCTTGTAAACGCTCGCTTGAATTAGGGATTGCATCAATGGCATGTTCAACCAGCTTGCCTAAAAAGCGCGAAAGCCACGTAGCCGCTTCAGCCGATTCTAGTTGGCGTTCGCCCACATAAAATTGGTCACGATTTAAATTTTGCTCAATTACTTGCGTAATTAACTGCTCGTAAATACCAATCTGTTGCATTAAATCGCTCCCTGTTTGCGAGCATTCAGTTTACTAAAAAATGCAATGTAAACAAGCATTAACTCATTATTGAATTAAAGACTGCTGTTAAGAGAATCCCCCCGTCATTTTGCCCGAAAAGACTCAATTGATGAGTAATTAATTGCATGGATGCAATTAAAGCCGTGACAGGCACATGGATGTGCCTTACACGGCGTTTACGTTCATATCAATTTAGGCTTTGAGGAAAGTGCAAAATGCTCGGGGCGCCGAGAGATTCCAAAGAGAAGTCGGCGGTTACTTCTCTTTGGTTGCCGTCGCCAACGCGACTTCTACTCAAATTTGCAATTAAAAATTCCCGCCACAAACTGCTACAACAATCCCGCTCAGGCATGATTTAACAATTCGCTTAAACTATCTGTTTCTATTTTAGATTCAATCCTCTATATTCAGCCTAGGCGCCCAAAGGAAAAACAGCACTCAATTTAGGGATAAATAATGATTAAATGGATTTTATTGATACTACTTTGCCTATTTACTTCTCTCCCGCAAGCGTACGAACAATACTCGCAAGAACATTGCGATAGTATTGTAAAAGAACGTGAAACAATACGTTCACGGTTGCGTCAAGGCTATAAGGTAAAAGAAGGTGAGCGGTTAAAAGCACGGTTCAAATCTTTATTTGAAGAACTTGCAAAGCATTGTGATAAACCCAAACAAACCAATCGAACACATCAACGCTCTTCGGCTTACAGCACAAGTAATAATGCATTATTGCACTCGCGGGTGCCTAATATGAAATTGCATAGCGACAGCTATAGCGATCCTGAAAAGCTGGCTGCGTGGTCTGAATTTTATACTTTACCAAAGCGATGCCGTTCAAAAGGAATGCAATCATCCGATTTTGTGTGGTGCAGTGAATACCGTGGTGAACAAAAACGCTTATTTGAAGCCCAGTGGAATAAGCGACGATAAAGATGTTGAGCACAAAATGGCGCGTGCTATTTGTATTTATTGTGCTGTTAATTGCAGTTGCTTTATAGCCTCTATACTCGATAGCCATCTACCTTGTTGTCTTTGATTAGCCATTTAAGTTACTCAAATAATTAAGATAACTCAATATACCTAACAGCAATAGCAACAACAAATTTGGAGGCGAGTGCTGAGTTAAATCCCCCGTGATCACACCCGAAATTGAATTAATGATGAGTAATAGCAGCGCATGGATGCGCGTTAAGCGATGCTTACACACGGACGTGTTTCATCGCGTTTACGTTCATATTATTAATTTAAATTGAGGAAACTGTGTGATCCTCGGGGCGCCGAGAGATTCCAAAGAGAAGTCGGCGATTACTTCTCTTTGGTTGCCGTCGCCAAAGCGAAATCTACAAATAATTTGTAGGCCTAGTAAAAAAAAGCCTCTAAAATCATCATAGAAAATATACTCAACAAAAAGCCTGTAGTAGAAATAAGGTGCAATAAAGCTAAAAACTTGTCTATTGGTCTTGCATACTTTGCAACATGGCTGCCATCAAATAGTGGTGTTGGTTTTCGTGCCCTTTCACAAAAAATAGCCATAGCGTAAAATGGCGCACTTGCTCCGATTCCTTTATCCCAGCTTGGGGAGCTAATTCCATCTTGTATCATTTTATTATCAATGTATTTAATTGAAATACGCGGGAATAAAACAGCCATTATCATAAGATAAAAAAAGAAAAAGATGCTGCTGTATAATAGTATTTCTATTATGGGCATTAGAAAACTTCTTTTGTTAGAGGTTGTCTGTCGTATATATTTTCAAAAGTCTTTTTCATAAACTTGTTCACTTTTATACTTGCTATAAAATCAAGCCGGGTAGAAACTTAAACCGACAACACAAGAACTCCACGCCTACACCGTAAATAACCCCTTAACCTAACTTAACTTAACAATATCACCCTGTAAGCATGGCGTTTGCTCAATTACGCCCTGTATTAAAGTAATTAACTGATTTGCCGTTTTACTTGGCTGGCGTGTGTTATGCCATAGAGCATAAATAGGCCTGTTTGCAAAAGCAGGCTGCAATTCAATATAGTCAAAAGCCTGTTTGTCAGTAATACAACTAATTTCACTCATAGGTAATAAACCAACCCCATTTCCTTCTTCAACCATTTTTCGGGCTATTGTTATATCAAAGCAATAACTTATATCGCTGTAGAGTTCTGTTAGTTTGTTAAGCATGCCTGTTGGTAACTGAGTTTGAGTGTAAGGTAAAATTAGGCGAGTTTGTGGTGCATCTTTTTTGCTGACCAACTTAACCGCAATAGCGCCTAAGCGTTTTTGATAATAACTTGAGTCTTGTTGTGGGCCAATGCGAATAGCGAGGTCAAAGCGTTGTTGGCTCAAATGACTATTAGCATTACTCGGTGATATGTGAAAATTGAGCGAAGGATTATCTTTTATAAATGTATTTAGCGCAGGCATAAGTAGATCTGCAATGATGTTCTGTGGGCATAATAAATAAAAAGTATTGCTGCTATTGCTATCACAATTAAGGGCGGTTATTTGATTATTAAGCGCTAACACTGAATCTGAAAGCGATGTATAGAGCTGCTCTCCTTTTGCTGTTAGCACGATTCCTCGTGCTGTACGCTGCAATAATGGCTCTGTTAATTTGGTTTCAAGTGCTTGAATACGTCGCGATAGCGTCGATAAATTTAAGCCTAAGTCTTTTGCCGTTTGGCTCATACTTTTACGCCTAGCTACCTCTATAAATAAATGAATGTCATCAAGCATTTCTGTTTCTCAATCTTAGTTTGCATTTTTGTGAGTATGGAAGCCCCAAGCTTTTGAATATAGTAACGCCAAGGAGGAAAGATGAAAATTCATTTTATATTTACATTGGTATTTTCGTTCATGATGTCGTTTTTACTATCTGCATGGGTGACCTACGTAAATTTAGGTTTAAGCAATACCTTTGTGCAAAGTTGGCTAACTGCATTTATTAATGCCTGGCCTGCAGCTTTTTTAGTGGCCTTTACCGTAGCACCGCCAATTCGTGCTGTGGTTATTAAATTAATAAGGATTAAAGATGATTAATATAGTGGCAAAAATAACCCCTCAAGCTTCATTATTTGATGACTGTAAAGGGCGTTTACAGCAAATTTTAAAGCCTACACAGTCTGAGGTTGGCTGTATTCGATTTGAGCTATACAGCAATAGTGAGCAAACATGCTTGTTTTTAGTCGAACAATTTACTTCGCAAGCTGCTTTGGATACGCATTATTCACAGCCCTATGTAAAAGAGGTGTTTGCATTTTATGAAACGGCGTTAGCAAAACCGGTAGAAGTAAATAAATTAGTCGCGATTGAGTAAGTTTAATTTATCGTGTGTACCTCATTGGAGTGGGGAGTGTGTGTCCTCGGACGGTCGGCACTCGCTAACGCGACATGTATAAATAAAGGTGGCGAGCGGCGGGTTGCGGGCTTTGAGTATTAAAAGCTACGCTTTTCGCGTCAGCAAGCTGCACGCGGTGAGAACAGGTAAAAGGTTCTAGGTTAAAGGTGCTAGGCTGAATATAGTCCGTCGCTCGCGGCTCGTTACCCGAAATTGGCGTTTAAAATAATCACAGCTAAAACTGGTTTCTACGATTTCAACTTACCAATTAATACAATGAGGCAATTAAGTGCGCTATTCGCCTCATTTTTTGAGGCGAATAATGCGTGAAAGTAACGTAATTTAAAAGCGGTGCTTTTTGCGTCAGCAAGCTTAACGCCTACGGTGGTAAAGGCAGCGGGCTTCGAGTGACGAGTAACGAGCTTGTGCTAAAACCTAAAACCTAAAACCTAAAACCTAAAACCTAGCTCGTAGCTCGCAACCCGTGCCAGGTCAGTCAGCCAGAGCACTATTTGTGGGCTGATAAGCGCCATTATCTAACGCATCAAAGTAAGTTTGGTAGCGACCATTTTGTTTAAATTTAAGTAATTGCTGATTAAAAATCTCAAGCCATTGTTTACTGTATTCGTTATTTTTAGGGAACATGACAAAGCTTTTATTGATTAATAGTGGCCTTGGGTGATGCACAATGGCATTTTTTATTGTAGGTAGTTGACCTGCCAATATGTGATAGCCTACGCTTTTTTCCTCGGCAAAGGCGTCTATTCTGCCCATAGCTAAGCGTTTAAAGTTTTGCTCTGTGGTACTTACTCGCGACATATCAAATAGACCCGCTTGTAGTGCTTTATCAAACTCTTCGCCATAGCTGTAAGCAAGCCCACCACCGAGTAATAAGCCTTTTAAATCGTTTAGGTTTTGCCAATCAAAAGGGCGTTTTTTGTGATAAAAAAATACAAAACGCTCGTTTAACACTGGCTCACTGTAAAAATAATCCTCAGTACGTTGTTGTTCAAACATCCATACGGCGGTGGCTGCGTATTTATCATTAATGGTGTCGTGGTAAGCACGCGGCCAGGGTAAAAAGGTAAAGTTAACCTTAATATTGGCTTGTGCAAATAAGTCGGTGATTAAATGGGCAATCACACCTTGATGAGGTAATGATTCACTTAAAAAAGGGGGCCATTCGCCGGTACTTATATTTAAAGTAGTGGTATGTGTGGGCTGTTCGTTTTTGGGTTGAATTGCTTCAATTGCGTTACTGTAATCACTCACTAAAGCCATCAGACAAAAAGATGCGGTAAAAATAAGGTATCTTAATTTAGCTGATAACATCACATGCATATGTATAGTTTACTCCTTTTTAGCCATTAGGTTGTGACCGGTTCTGTTCAAAAAGTAGGCTATTGTAGTGGGTGAAACTGAATGCACGCTTAAGCTAGATCAGTCGGCAATAATACTTAATCATTTTACGGGGCTAAACGTGTCGCTACCTGCGTTAAAAAACTCTCATTTACGACTGCATGGATGCAGAAGGTAGAGCAATGCAGGAGCAATTGCTGAGAACAACTAAATAGCAAATTTTTTGCCTAGCTATCAACACATTTTTCCTGCCTCAAAACAGACCACTTGATTAAGCGAATTGGTATTAGATTTAAAGCCACCTTTTAATAAGTACAGCGTACTCTATTATTCTTTTGTTTGCATGTTTTTTGCGCGCTCTTCAGCTTCAATTAGTGCTTGTGATTTAGGGGCGCGTTGCTTTTCTTCCACTTTCGGTTTTTGTGGTGAATTTGGATCCCAACTTTCATCAAGCGATAAGTTAGCAAATGGGTTACTGCTTTGTGGCGGTATATCAGGCTTAGTGGGTTCAACTGGCGATACCTTTACTTGTTCTGGTTTTATCGCACTTTTTTTAGTGGGTAAGGGGGCGTTGGGATCGAAGGTGCGTATTTCAGGCTCTTTAAAGTCGTGCTCGGTAGATGGCGTTAACGGTGAGCGCGGTTGTTTAGGCGAATGTAAGTCTGCCTTAGGTTGTTGAGGCGAAATGGGCTCAGCTGCAATAGGTGCTTCTTTTTTAGTCGCTGGTACAGGCTCGCTAGGCTGATTAACCGGCTTGCGCTGTTTTTTGATTGGTTTGGCTTCGGGATCAAAGTCTCTTACTTGTGGCTCTGCATGCTCGGTGGCATTTTTTATTCGTTCTAAAGTGGCTTTAGCGGCGGCTTCAAACTCTGCGGTATTCGGGATTTGCTTTACTTTAGCTGTGCTCACTTCGTTTGCGTTTGGCTCGCTTTTGCTGGTATCAAGAGTCTTAGATTCATCAATAGCAGTACTACTTTGCTTGTCATCGCACTTAGCAGGGGGAGCAGCTAGTGGCATACTGGTATCGGCAGGCTCGTTATTTTGCTTAACATGGCGTAGGCGCATTAATACAACAACCCCAATTATTACCACTAAGAGTAGCGCCACACTGGGTAATACTAGCGACAACATGTTTGATTCTTTAGGGATTGATGAGGCAACACCGTTAACTTGCTCTGTGGTATTTACGGTAACCGGCATGGCCGTTTGTAAAGGCTCTACTGTTGATTTTGTAACTGCTGGAGTTATGTTGTTTTGCGTGGTTGTATCAATGCTAGGCTGATCATTTGTTGCAGCATCAGTTTGTTCATCGTTTGTTGTTTTATTGGTTTGCGGCTCATTAGGCTCGGTACTTGCTGATGCTGGAACAGTTGTACTTTGAGTATGTTTAATACTTTGCTCAATATCTGGCTCAGACGCTGTTGCTACTGTTTGTTCAACGTTTAATTTTGCGCTTTGCTGTGTAAGTGATGACTGGGTTTGACTCTCTGCAATAGGGGTATTTACAACAGATGAAACAGGCTCAGTTACTTGCGGTTTTGTAATCTCAGGGATGGGTTGTTCAATAATGGGTTGCGCTTTAGGCTTTGTTGCTGGTTGAGTACGTGCCGGGTTACTGCAGTTTTTTTTGTAGTCGCGAGCGGCGTTACGGTACTTACGGCTAGTTTTGTCGTTACTATATTGCTGCATTTCTTGTTTTATAAGAATGCACATCGCTTCGTTGTAAGCGACACTGCTGGCACTATAAAACAAAGTAAAACAAAAAAGTAAGCAACTCAGTAACGGTTTCATAAAACTCAAAAGCGGTTAAGCATCAATGCACTAATTTTAAGCGTAAAGTAAAAAATTATCTAGGGCTTAGCAATTTCGCGCGCTAAGCCTAAATTAGTCAATCACCATTAAGCTGCGGTACTCGTCGTAAGCAAATTGGTCAGTCATGCCGCTTATGTAGTCTTGAATGAGTCTACATCTGTAATAAAACTCATAAGCTGCAAAGTGGTCGGGCTCTTCTTGCATGGCATTTATAGCGTGCTGATAGCTACTTAAATGTTTTTTAGAGAGTTTTTTAACTAATCTCGATTCTATTAATAAACGGTTGTCGCCATGTAGTGCGCGTTTAAAGTCGTCGCTAGTTAATTGCAGTAACGGTTTATAGCACTCTAGTAGGCCGTTAATAATACGGTAGCCTTGTAGTTCGAGCTTTTCGACCTCTTTATGAGAAAATACATGCTCAAGTGCCACTTGCTTAAGGGCTTGGGTTACTGCATGCAGGTAGCTGCGGTCTTCTAATAATGCATGGTTAAAGTCACCATGATAAATTGGCTCTATGTTTTCAATAAAGCGTTTAGCAGCATGATTTACTAATGGGTGCAGTAACGATACACGCAAATAAATAAAAAATTCACTATTAAAATTAAAGGGCTGTGCTTGCGCGCGTTCAATTGCGTAATTAATTGCATCATCAACAAAGCTTTGATGTTGGGTGTCGTTTAAGGCTAAGTTAATTAACGCTTTTTGATACTGTTTTTTTAGTTGCTCGCATAATAACTGTGTGGTGATTATGTCTTTTTCTACCGCATCTTCTATGTCAGCCAAGCAATAAGAAATATCGTCAGCGGCTTCCATTATGTAACTGGCTGGGTGGCGGCAATTCGGCTCCATTTTGAGCTCAGTTTGCAGTGCCTCTACAAAGCTTTTTTCACTGTAGTAGTAGCCCACTTTTTTCATAATGTAGTTTTTATTTTGTGGGATATCTTGCTTCGCTAAGCTGGCAGGGCGGGTGTACTTTAAAATTGCCGCACTTTGGCTGTAGGTTAAATTTAGGCTGAGCAATGAGTGAATAATACGTATGCCTTGGGCGTTGCCTTCAAAACTGCAAATATCTTGCGCTAAATGTTTAAAAATAACGCCTATACTGCTATTGGCTGTTTGGCAACGCTCAGGCGTAATACTGGCCAAGTTAGCATTAAACCAATTATTAATGGCGGCCTCGCCAAAGTGACCAAATGGCGGGTTACCAATATCGTGCATTAGGCAGGCCATTTCTACTAGGGTTTCTAGCGGGCGTTCTAAGCCTGATAAACCATATTCTTTTTGCTGTTGGTAATTTAAGTTGGCAAAAACACGCTGCACAATAAATCGACCAACTTGTTGTACTTCTAATGAGTGAGTTAGGCGCGAACGCACGGCTGCGTTACGCTCCAGCGGAAATACTTGGGTTTTTTGTTGCAGCCGACGAATGGCTGCACTATTAATAATTCGGCCACGATCGCTCTCAAGCGCCATTTGTAAATTGGCCGTCGTGCGCTGCATACGCGCTGGGGTGATTTTGCTGCTGAAGTCGATCATGGCAATCCTTTTATTTTGCACGTTGGGCTCTTATTAAGTGCACAGTTATATTTTTTAGTGAGCCATCTTTAATCTATCAGCATGTATCATAAAGTAACAACTTGCTTTAGTATTATTTTTTATAAAATTAACATACATCTATAGGTGTTTAAAATGAAGTTGTGGATCACAAAGGCACTCTGTTTTTGCCTTTTATTAGGGATGAGTAATGCGTTTGCAGCCAAAGAGCAAACTGTAGTGATGATTTCAATTGATGGCTTGCGTTGGGATTATATTGAAAAGCACGGTGCTCCCAATTTAAAAGCAATGGCTGAGCAAGGGGTTAGAGCACAAAAAATGCAGCCAGTTTACCCTACTAAAACGTTTCCAAATCATATTTCGGTGATTACTGGTTTACTACCCGTTAACCACGGTATTGTTGACAATAAATTTTGTGACAAAGCGCGCAATAATCAATGCTACAGCATGGGTAAAGGCCAAAAAGACAGTACCTGGGTACGTGGTACTCCATTATGGAATTTAGTAAAAATGCATGGGCTTAAATCGGCGGTGTATTTTTGGCCTGAGTCTGATGCGCGCTTTAATGGTATGACGCCTGATTACTATTTTCACTATTCTAAACAAGGTGACTACCAAGACAGAATTGACCAAATTGTACAATGGTTAAGTTTGCCTCAAGCGCAGCGCCCACGTTTTGTAGCCAGTTACTTTTCGCTGGTTGATAGTATGGGGCATGAGTTTGGCCCAGATGCAGTACAAACACGTGACGCTGTTCATAAGTTAGATGCTTTAGTGGGGCAATTACGCACTCGCTTGAGCAAATTATCTCAGGATATTAATTTAGTAATTGTTTCTGATCATGGCATGGCACAGGTTGATCCTGAGCAAAGCATTATTGTTAGCAGTTTACCTAAAGATGATAATTTTATTATTGTGAATACCGGTCCTCGTTTACTTATTTATACTAAAAGCGATGCTAAAAATGCGGATATTGACGCGTATAAAGCACGTTTACAAAAAGCGGCTAAGGGGCGTTATAGTGTTTTAAGTCGCGAACAGCTTGAAGGCTACCATTATAATAGCGGGAGTAGAGTGGGCGATATTGTGGTGCAAACCAATGCGCCTGCGGTATTTAGTAACGGTACTAAAGCGCCTTATTTAGGTACACATGGCTATGCTTATAGTGATGATATGGCAGCCACTTTTATAGCAGCAGGTCCTGCGTTTAAACAAGGGATGAGTATTGAGCTGGTGAATAATTTAGATATTTACCCTGTACTTGCTAAGGTAATGGGGTTAACGCTAATGAGTAAAGTGGATAGCGATGGCAAAACGTTAATGCCTGCAATAAAAGCAGTTAATCATTAAAAAGAGCGCCGAGGCGCTCCGCAAGGGAAACTTAATTGGTGTAAATGGGTAATAATTTACCCATTTTTTTAATGCTAATTCTTAGAATTGGGTTTATTTAAAGTTAGCAATACTGGTTTTTGTGTCGGTTACAGTACGAATAGCATATGCTTGGTTGGTTACACCAAATGAAATGCCGTTTACGCTCCAATTTGGGTTAGAGAAATAATCGTACTGAGTTGCACTACCAAACACATGCGGGTAAGCCATAATACTGGCAAATTCATTTTGTACACCGTGGCCCATACCATCAACATATACGCCACCGGCCGTATCGCCTTGCTTACGAGAATGCGCTAAACCTTGGTTATGACCTAGTTCGTGTACGAACGTTGTAGCTCCACAATCAACGGCTGTTATTGAATACATACGGTTACTCATTGAGCTGTATAAATTGCCATTCGTACCTTGACCAACCCATGCTAGTCCACAAGAGATTAAACCGCTGCCTGCACTTTGGCCTGTGCCTAATACGGCTACCATGTCGGCTTTCCAATCATTACGTAAACCATCTACGTAGCTGCTATTTGTCACAGCGTTAAGCCAATCTTCTGAAGGGGTTATTGCATGGTTGCCTAAGTTTTGAGAACCGACTAAACGCAGTGTTATATCAACGCCATTTTGACTATATACTTGATTACTAAAAGCAATAAGCTGATTAATTTTAGTATTAATATTGCTGGTAGCGGCAGCTGATTGGTCGGTATATAAAATACCAATATCAATTGTTTCTGCTGACACTGTGCTAGCGGCACATAATGCCGTTGCAATAGCGGCTGTTGATATTATTTTTTTCATAGTCGTATTTCCTTTCTTTTGTAATTGCAGTTTTACTGCTGAGTCATCTTGGTTGAGGTTAAAAATTAAATTGAGGGTGATTCTTCATCACTGGGCGCAAACGGATCTCCACCGTCAGTATTTTTTGGTGCGGGTTCACCTACTTGGTGTTCTATATGGTTTTTATATAAATCGCGTTTTGCTGCAATCCAGCCGTATTGGCCTTTGCTTTCAAAAACATAATTGCCACTTGGGGCAGTAAATTGACCATAAACCGCGTCATTACCAACGGTTAATATAGTGGTATGCAACACTCCATTAGCGCCAATCACTTGGCCAACAATGCTTTTATCACCGTTACTGGCATTGGTAACATTCGTTATTTCAGCGCTGTAAGTTTCTGCGGTTTGCGGTATAACTAGGTCAAAATTATCCCCTGCTTCAAGGGTTTTAAGCGCAGCTAGATCAAATTCTATATAGGCTTCATTTTGTAAATCGGTAGGCAGTACTTTTGCCGCTTTAAGTATTTCTTTGGCCTTGGTTGAAGGTTTATTGATTGCGTCAAATGAGTTTTCAATAACGGCTAACTTTGCTTTTGAAGGGGCGCCTTTTATAGGATCTTTACTCATATCGATTGGTAATGGCTTACGTGTTTGTTTTGCAAATTCAGAATCAACAGGAACGATATCAATAGCTATGGGGGCTTCTACCTCATCGGTTTTATTCTGATTATTAAGCAGCGTATATATGGCAAATACAGACAAAGGAATAGCGATAATTAAAACAATGTAACGTTTCATCTGTTTCTCTTTTAGGGTTATTGGTGAACTAATTGTTAAGTTTTATATTAAAAATAGGATGAGATCAAATTTAAATTGTAACCATAAAGTGTTAACGGGTGTTTTTGTAACTTATTGTAAGTATTTGCTTTACCTTTTTTAGGTATTTATTTTTGATTTAATAAGTGTGATTTTTTGTAGTAATGACGCACTCTGTGGCATGTTTTTAGGTACGTATGTGTTTTTTAAATTGCAATGATTTTGAAAGACAAAACTGACCAATAAAATTTTTTAGCAACGTGATCATTATTCATTATTCATTATTCAAAATTGCAAAGTATAAATAGGCAAAGTATGTTGTAACATTAGGGTTTCTTAATGAGGGAATTATGGCAGGGACTGATCAGTTACTTAGTCGCACTATGGCGGGACTTGTTGCCGTTATTATTGGTTTTTCAAGTTCAATAGCATTGATTTACCAAGTGGTGATTACTTTAGGTGGCACACCTGAATTAGTGGCAAGCTGGATATTAATGCTGGGCTTGGTAATGGGCAGTACCTCTATTGTGTTGTCGTTTTATTATAAAGTGCCTATTTTAATTGCATGGTCTACCACTGGAGCTGCACTACTGATTTCAAGTGCCCAGGGCTATAGCTTACCTGAAGCGATAGGTGCATTTATGCTATCAGCCTTATTGGTGCTGGTGTCGGGAATAACGGGGTGGTTTGAAAAAATCATGAACCGCATTCCCAGTGAACTGGCTTGTGCCATGTTAGCGGGGGTATTAGTCACATTTGGCATTGATGTGTTTAACTTTATGAACGATATGCCATTAGTTATTGGTTTAATGGTGGTGGTGTACTTTATTGGTAAGCGCTTTTTTGCCCGTTTTGCGATGCTAAGTGTGTTGCTAGCGGGTATATTTTTAGCGTGGTATATGGGCAATATCGATACCAGTACCGTGCATTGGCAAGCCAGTAGTTTTACTTATATTGCGCCAAGCTTTAGTTTGCAGGCATTTGTAAGTATAAGTATTCCTTTATATATAGTAACTATGACCTCACAAAACTTACCCGGTTTCGCTATTTTGAAAGCACATAATTATAAGGCGCCTATATCATCGTCATTAACTGTGACCGGGTTAATAAATTGTGTGACGGCTCCCTTTGGTACCTACTCTATTAATCTAGCAGCCATAACAGCGGCTATTTGTATGAGCGAAGAGGCCGATAAAGACCCTGATAAGCGTTATTGGGCAAGTATTGCTGGTGGCGTGTTTTACATAATTATGGCGTTATGTGCGGCTATGTTAGTGGCAATTGTGGCAAGCCTGCCACAGGCCTTAGTATTGGCGCTGGCGGGTATTGCTTTGTTTGGCACTATTGCCAATAGTTTGCAGCAGTCTTTGCATAGTGCTGAATATACTGAAGCGGCCATTATTACTTTTTTAGTCACGGCCTCAGATTTAACTTTATGGTCGGTGGGCTCTGCCTGTTGGGGAATAATTGCTGGAGCAATCACATTATTAGTGACACGTAAGCGCTAAGCGCAGCTTTGAGTTATAAGTTGTCAGCTATCAGAAAGTGATACAAGAGAAAGCGCGAGATATACTCGCGCCTACAAGCTTTCACCGCACTTGGCTAATCTCCAGCTGAACGCTGAGAGCTAAAACCTAACCGCTGCTCTCTTTTTTTATAGCATTGGCTTTAACACATCAAACATGGCGTCGATGTGATCGTCACGATCATTTAGGGCTGCAATGTATCGGTATTTTTCGCCGCCAGCTTCTTCAAAAATTTCGCGGTTTTCACCTTCTAATTCTTCAAGTGTTTCAAGGCAGTCGGCGCTAAATGCAGGGCTAATAATTGCAATATCTTTAATGCCTTCGCTAGGTAAGCTCTCAAGAGTTGCATCTGTGTATGGTTTTAACCATTCAGCTTTACCAAAGCGACTTTGAAAAGTAGTGATCACTTTATCTTTGTCTAGCCCTAGTTTTTCAACCACTAAACGCGTGGTTTGTTGGCATAGGCAGTGATATGGGTCGCCATTATCTAAAAACTGTTTAGGCATACCGTGGTATGAAAACACCATTTTTTGTGGCATTCCGTGTTTTTCTAAATCTTCGCTAATGCTGTTAGCGAGTGATTCTAGGTAGGTTGGATTTTTGTGATACCCATTTACAAAGTGCAGCTCTGGCACCCAGCGCCATTTTTTTAATACATTGGCAACCGCATCAAATGTGGAGCCTGTGGTTGGGCTTGAATACTGCGGGTAAAGCGGCAGCACAATAATACGGGTTAAACCTTTGTCTCTAAGTTCTTCAAGGCCCGCTTCGATTGATGGATTACCATAGCGCATCGCCATAACCACTTCGGTGTTGGTATAGCCATGGTGTTTTAATAAGGCATTTAATTTAAGGCTTTGCTGGCGTGTAATGTGAGTAAGCGGCGAGCCATTTTCGGTCCATATACTTTTATATAATTTAGCTGAGCGTTTTGGGCGAATACGCAAAATGATGCCGTGAAGAATGATCATCCACACTATACGTGGTATTTCTACAATACGCGGATCTGACAAAAACTCACGTAAGTAAACACGTAACGCGCTTGCTGTGGGGGCATCGGGGCTACCTAAGTTGGTTAATAAAATACCTGTTTTTTGGTTAAAACGCCCGTCGTGGGGATTATCGGTAACGGCAGAAAATCGCGACACTGTGTGCTCCTTCAAGCAATATATTTGAAAGTAACTATTAAGGCTTAGTATAACGAATAAAAGAGCATTTTAGATCAATCATTTAGCCGTTTTAACCATAATTCTAAACGGAGTCGGCTTTTTGGCTTCGAGTTGCTGTAGTTTCACAATCGATTTTGAATTGAAAACGTGCCCTTTAGGTAAAAGCATAATACCTGTATGGCTGTGCAGTGAGTTTGCCAGTGTCATACTCTCTTCAAGTTCTTGAGCGCAAATTACTTTAATCGAGCCAATAGACGTGTCTGAGGCCATAAGCTGTACATGACTTGCCTCAAGCGATTTTACTATTTTTGGGTGATATAAGCTGCCACTACCAAGCTTAATATTATTAAGTGCCACCTCATGACGCATTTTTGTAGTTAATAATGGATCGCTTTGCTCATAATGCTCCCAGTAATCGCGAGCAACGCTGAGCACCATAGCCCCAATGGGAATATCGTTTTTAGCAAGCCCTTTGGGTATTCCTTGGCCGTTGTAGCGTTCGAATTGATGATAAATTGCATCAGAAACATCGCTTAAATGCGTTGCAGGCATGAGCATTAATTGTGAAATACTCGGGTGGGTGTAAAACGTTTTGCGCTGTACTTCATTGAGTTCGTTAATAGGTTTGTTGTAAAGCTCAGGGTCCATCGCAAGTAAACCAATTTGAGCTAAATACCCTGCAATAGGCGCAAGCGTAATACTTCTTTGCGATACATTAAGGTAACGCGCTATTTGCGTGCATGTGCCGGCAATATTCTCTGCTCTTTTACCATCGAGATACGGATTTGCATTAATAAAATTATAAAGCAGCTCAACAGTAGATTGATGCTCTCGTTTTTCACTTTCATTAGCGACTTCAAGTTTTTTCAGCACGCTTCTAATTTGTTTTGTTCGCTTGTCGACGAGTTGTTCTAAATTAGTATTAAGTTCTTTTAGCTGTTGATTTTGTTGATTTACTTGAAGTTGTAAAATTTCATTTTGTTTTTTTAGTCTAAACTTTTCTACACCCGATTGGATAACGCTAATTAAGTGATCATTTTGCCAAGGTTTTTGCACATAGGCATGAATGCCTCCTTCGTTAACCGCACTTATTGTTGACTCTAGATCAGAAAAACCAGTTAATAAAATACGCTGGCTATCGGGAGCGATTTTTCTCGCTTTAACTAAAAACTCCGCCCCACTCATATGTGGCATACGCATATCACTAATAACGACGTCAAATTCCTTTGCATGCATTTTTTCAAGTGCATCTTGGCCACTGGTTGAAACACTCACATCAAATTTATATTGGCGTAATAAACGAACTAAAGATTTAAGCACATTGGCTTCATCATCTAAGCATAAAATACTCGGTGGTTGTTGATTTAATTGCTCTAATGGGTCAATGTCCGTCATTTTTTTACCAATAAGAAAGTGTATTAAATGGCTAAAGTTAGTCTAAGTTTTGCTTGTAAACAACTGATTTATTTAAGCCGTATCAAGATACTGTACTTTAGCAATACGTAAATCACAGCGGATAGGATTAAATACCATAGCGCAGTACCTTGGTTTGCAAATATTTTAACTATATTACTCTTAAAGTTAACGATGATTATTACAGCTTACTTACACAAAATCAGTGCTGTAAATAGAGCTTATTCAATCGGTTTGTTAGCATTTAAAATAGTGAGTACATCGTCAGTTAATTTGGGTTTTTTAGGTAAGGTAATATAAAAAACAGTACCTTGGTTTAACTGGCTTTCAACTCGAATTTGACCACTATGCTGCTCTATAATTGCTTTGCTTATAGCCAGCCCTAACCCTGTGCCTTGGCCTATTGGTTTTGTAGTATAGAAAGGGTCAAAAATTTTATTTAATTTGTTCTCATCAATTCCACTGCCATTATCGGCAATAGTTATATAGGCATTTTTTTTATCGGCTTTAGTGATAATACTGATCACTCCAACCTTGTCGCAAATGGCTTGAGCGGCGTTAAAAAATAAATTTAAAAATACCTGAGAGAGCTGGGTTGAACGCCCTGTGATGATAACGGGTTCTGTGTTGTAGTGTTTTTCAACGTTGGCGTTGTATTTAATTTCGTTCCAGGCAACACGTAATGTGTTATCAATGAGCTCGGTTATATCAATATCGCCAATTTGGGTTTGATCCGGATGAGCAAATTGCCTTAACCCTTGAACAATCTCCTTAACTCGATCAGCCCCTTCAGTCATTTCAGCAATGATATCGCTTGAGTCTGTTTGTAATTCATCAAATTGGTAATGCTGTAGCGTATCTACTAATGTTTGCTGCGTTATGGCTTTTTCTGCTTTGAGTGTGTTAATTAAATGACTAAATTGCTCAAGGTTGTAAGCCAAATTTTGGATATTACTGACAATGTAGCTTAAAGGGTTATTTATTTCGTGTGCAACGCCTGCCGCCATTTGCCCTAACGAAGCCATTTTTTCAGAGTTGATTAGCACTTGTTCAATGTTGCTTTGTTTTTCCTCCATTTCTTTTTGTTTCACAAGTAAGTTTCGTTTTTCAAATTGTGAAATCGTATTCCCTGCAAAACTGACAAAGCGTTGCATTAAAGTAATATCGTGCTGATTAAACGCGCCAATTGTTTCAGAAAAAATATAGAGCTGGTAGCTCTCTGTGCTGGTACTTACTGGAGTGGTGAGCATTGCATGTTGCGAATTCCAAAAAGGATCGGTTACTTGCCAATTAGGAAGTTGATGTAAGTTAAATACATTTTTAATGTTTCTATTCGGTTTATCGAGAACTGTAAGCTGGGTAATTATTGCATCGCTATGAGGGTGCGATGCTGTAACTAATGTAGATAATTCATCACTGGGATTTATTTTAATTAAAATAGCCGCAGAAAAAGAGATCGCTTGTTGCAAAATATTAAAAAACTCAGTGAGTAAGGTTTCTGTGCTGTCGTTTTTTAAGATTGCATCTAGGCCGTCTAAAATCAGGCTGTTAAAGGCACGGTTTTCTTCAAGTGCTAAATTATGAACCTGTAATAAATGCAGTTTTTCTAATAGTATTTCGTTGGTAGTCATACAGAATCACCAAATATTTCGCATGAGATCATTAAGTTACCGTGCTTACTAGTTGAGTCGCTAAATGTGCCAAGTTCTCCAAAGGTAAAGCCCATAATAAATGGTGTGTTGGGTAATTGTGCTGCAATAGAGTGTTTTACTTCTTGCATTGCACTTTGAATAGATAACATGCAGCCGCCACAAAAAATAATAATAGCGCCCTTTATATTTTTTATTGCATGTAAGTCTGCCAGTTTGGTCAGTGAAGAAACGACCATATCGCCTCGTTTTATTAATTGTTCAGGGCTTCCCGAAGCAAGATAAACAGTATCGCCAACGCTTAAATTTGAAAATAATTCTAGCGTGCCATTTTCAGCTACCGCTGGGTGGCTTAGCAGCAGCCTAGGAATATCATCATCAGAGGAAAGGGCTCTAGCCAGTGGGGTCATCGTTGATTGGGCAAGTATATTTCCCGCTTTTAACTGTTCAAACCCTATGTTTTTTCGCCACTGATTATAAACATCAAAGGCGGGCTGGTTATCGATAGTATTTAATATGCGACCATCAACGTTTGTAACTGTACCCAGCTGGTCGGTTTTATCATAGCCTGAACTATAAAAGCCGAATGTTTCTACCGAGGGGTATAACACTGCAATAATAAAGCCTTGTTGGTATACATTTTTAGTATCGCTAAAGCACCACTTTGCTGAAATGTCGTTGTCGGAACAACTTCCTCCAAAAATAGGTATACGCTGCCCGATAGCATCTTGAATTCCTTGTAATACCAACTCCTCATTACCTGGAACTTGAAAACACCAGAGCATTTTTGGGGCGAGTCCAGTTTGGCCTGCATTAGCAATGGCTTCGAGTACGGTTTGAGCAGCATTTTCTCTTAGATTATCGGTTGCATTACAACTTGCAACACCATAATGACCATTTGGGTCTTTAATCGAGAATAAACTAATGCTGTGCTCATTTAATGAGAGGGTTTGCTCGGTTGATGAACCAAGGCATGATGAGATAAATAAACCGTTTTGAGTGTTTTCTATCAAGCTTGGCTGGTTGTTGCAAAGGTGCTTAATGGTATCTGTTGTTGCAAACCCAAGCAGCAAATCAGGGCTGTTGTTCGTAAACTGATTTACAGGTTGGATAAATTGATCTATATCGCTGCCGTGAGTGTGAAAAGTATCAATGGCGAACATAGATGCCCCTTGGTGATAACGATAGCCACAATTGTGGGTGTTTTTAACTATTAATAATAGCTTAGGATTTATTCTAGACTATTCTTGAATAGGGTGTGTTATTGAATTAGCTGCTAATAAATGTCATCTATGTCTCAAGTGTCTCATTTGTCGCCTTGTTATTAAATTTATGTTAATGTAAATTTAAAATCAAGTTGAATTTTATTAGCATGCTAAAAACATTAAAGCCAAGTGAGATTGCTCGTTACTGCGATGTTCACCAACGAACGGTAAGCCGTTGGATTAACGCGGGAGACTTAAAAGGGCATAAGCTGACTGGTCGAGGCAATTATAGGGTGCAGGTAATTGACTTTATTGATTTTTTAGTCAGACATAAAATGCCAGTTCCACAAAGTTTGTCGCACAAGCCACAGGTCTTAATTATTGACGATGAGGCTAATGTTCGTTCTGCAATTAGGCGTGTTTTAAAACGAAGCGGTTTTGATGTAGTAGAAGCCGCAGGCGGGTTTGAGGCCGGTACGTTAATGCACCAGCGAAAACCAGAGCTGATAACTGTTGATTTATCTATGCCGGGACTAAGCGGCATTGAGGTCATTCGTTTTATCCGCTCTTGCGAAGAGTTTAAAGATATTAAGGTGTTAGTGATTTCAGGGATGCCTGAAACTCAACTAATCGATGCAGTTAATGCCGGTGCTGATGGGTATATTTGTAAGCCATTTAGTAACGATACATTGATAGACAATGTAAATATTTTATTTGGTAAAAATAGAACTCTTCTTGGGGTGTAAATAGTGGCTTTGCGAATTTTATTAGTAGACGATGAACTCAATGTATTGAAGTCTTTAAAACGAGTACTTGTTCGTTCTGGTTATGATGTAATAACAGCATCCACTGGTTTTGAGGCGCTTGAAATATTAGCGGCTAATCAAGTTGAGATAATCATTACTGACTTTAGAATGCCAGAAATGAACGGCGCTGATTTATTGCGGCAGGTTAAAAGTCGCTGGCCCGATTGCGTAAACTTAGTGCTAAGTGGATATGCTGATTTTAAGTCTGTAGTTGAGTTATTGAATCAGGGATTGGTATTTCGTTTTTTAGAAAAACCATGGGTCGATAGTGAACTACTTGAAAACATTAGCGAGGCGCAAGTAAAATATGAACAGCGCCGAGCTAAAAGAGTAAGAGATCAGTTATTAATGGGCAGCATGTCTGGCCTAATAGAAATAGACAATAACGGCATTATTAATCGTTTTAACGCGCCTGCCGCTGAAATCATTCCTGATATTCATTTATACGAAAACAAACACCTCGCCCATTTAGATACAGCTCAAAATAAAGCGGTAAGCCAGTCTTTTATTGACAAGCAAAGCAGTACACTTTTTATTAACTATGCACGCGCCTCTGATCTAGCGAAAAGCGAAGAAATTATGATAGAGCGTTGTTTAAATGATGATTCTTTCCAACTTTTGAAGCTATCAATTAATTCAAACAGCTTGAGTAGTATTTTTCAACTTACCAGAACACAGTCGGTAGTAACCAACGAGTCTGACTTTTATCATCATTTAACGCTGTGTGAAGCGAACAAAGAATGTTATGCCTTGGTTTATATAGGTATCTCGCAGTTTCAATTAATTAATGATTTGCTAGGGGGCGAAGATGGCAGCCACCTTATAAAATTGGTTTTGGAGGTGCTAAAAGGCGTATCAGAAAAAGCGGTCAAAGTTCTTCATAAGAGCGCCGATAGGTTCGTATTATTTGTTCCTGAAATTAAATCTGATAGTGAAATTTTAACCGTTCTAAATAAGGCGATGAATGATCTGAAAAAAGCACTTCCTAGTAAATATACCGATGCCCATGTGCAGCTTTATGGTGTGTATGGTTTGTTTCCTGAGGATAGTTTAGAGGGAAAAGAGCTCGTTAATCAAATGCAGTTGACGATGAATTACCAAGTAGGTGATCAGCAGCGTATTTGTTCTCGCTTTGACCCTCAGCTGGTCGCAGATTATAAAAAGAACTTTGATTTAAGCCGTTTATTATTAACAGCGGTAAATAAAGATGAGCTTTCATTACGCTTTCAACCAAAGGTTGATACTAAAACAGGCCAAATATTTATTGCTGAGGTGTTAATTCGCTGGTATGAGCCGAGTAAACATGGCTGGGTAGCACCAGCTCATTTTATCCCGATTGCTGAATGCGATGGTCAAATTATCTCAATAGGGCGCTGGGTTATTTCTCAAAGCTGTAAAACACTAAAATACTGGGCAGACAACAAAACAGGGGTGGGTGTATTAGCAATTAACTTGTCTGCTAGGCAATTAAAAGATGATCCGGATTGGATTGACTACATGCTCGAGTGTTTAAGCAGCAATAGTTTAGAGCCGTCACAGTTAGTTTTTGAGTTAACAGAAACTTATCTAATCGAAGATTTTACTAACTGCGAACAGCAATTAATAAGGCTAAGATCGTTGGGGTTTAAGCTATTAATTGATGACTTTGGTGTAGGTTACTCATCACTTGGCTATCTTTCTAAGCTACCTGTAGATGGCGTTAAACTAGATAGAACCCTTATTACTGATATTGAATCGTCTTTAGCGATGCAAAGTATGGTTCGTAATATTACGCGTATGTCGCATGATCTAAATTTAAAAGTTGTTGCTGAGGGGGTAGAAACAGCCTATCAATGTGAATTAATTAAAAAGTTAGGGTGTGACTACATACAAGGCTATTACTACAGTGAGCCTTTAGAGCAGGATGATTTTTGTAATTATTTAAACCATTTTAATTCTCAAGGTGCGCAATGAGTTCGATAACGGTAGTCATACTAGACGATGATGCTTTTTTATTAAAAGTATTACAAAGGACTATTCATCGAGCCTATCCAGAGGTTGATATAATGACAACCTCTGATATTGATGAATTTTGGCAGCTGCTAAACACTAAGCAAGACTTAGATTTAGTATTAAGTGATTATTTAATGCCGCAAATGAATGGATTGGATGTTTTAGAACAATGCTCTTCACAAAACCCCTACCCAGTCAGAGCATTACTTACTGGTGATATGACATTGAGCACCATGATGCGACAACCTAATGTTGTGCATGCTTACCTTGCTAAGCCGTTTAATGAAGCAGATATAACCGCGCTTTTTGACAATGTAGCGGCGTTAAAGTCGTTACCTTTTGCTTTTAATGTGCGCAGGCAGTTAGGGGCAATGATCAGCTTCCCTGTTTACCCTCTTATTTTAAAAGAACTCAGAGACTTAGTACAAAGCGATGAATTTGATTTACATGATATTAGCCATGTTGTCTCTCAAGAGCCAATAATAACCGCTAAATTGTTGCAACTTGCAAACTCTGCTTATCTTGGCTTTATAAGGCCTACCTCGTCAATTGATGAAGCTGTGTCGAGGCTCGGAACCACTATATTAATGGCTATCACCACTTCTTTATTGGTTGCCAAAAATTTTGAATCGTCTATTCCTGTTGATGTGCATGAAAAGCAATTAAATATAGCGGCGAATTACGCTAGTTGTGTTAAGCGTTTTGCAAAGCAAGCAGGTTTTAACTTACATGATCAAGAATTATTATTTTCAGTGGCGTTATTGAGTTTTGTTGGCAAAATTATTTTACTGTCTCAAGGCGAAAGTGAACCGCCAGATGAACATGCGCAAACCATCAACAATGGATACGTGAGTGCCAATTTTATTTCGGCCTACGTTTTAAAGTTGTGGGGATACGACACGAAAATATGTAACTTACTGATGAGTTGCCATGATTTAGCTGGTACTGATGATAATGAGTTAACTCTGTTTAATCATATGTTGTATATTGTTTGGCAAATTATTTTTGATGAACAAACTCCCATGCAATTACGTGCATACTGTGACTCAAAAGGCGTAGACCCATTACTTTGCCATGTTATTAGTGAATTTGATTGGCAGAGTTATACCTCTTAAATAGACTCTGTATAAAATAACGTTTAAAAACGGGCAGTATTACAAAACCACCTATTTATAATTTCCTCTGAGTTCTCCTTCTTATCTTTATTATCTACTTTAGTCTAATAAAAACCGCATAAAAGATCATTATAAGTACGTTTTATCACCAGCTTGGTTTAAAAAACGTACAACCACGTTGTTTTTAGTTCTTATAAATATAACTTCATATTTAACATTGTATTAACTTGCGGTGGTGTGATATTAAATTGCTACTTTGGTTGCATTTTGAGCTCTTAAAGGTGTTATTTTCCTGTTTTTAAAGTTATTTGCATTTTTATGCTAATTTTATCAAGTTTTTTGTTTCTTTTTGTTTGTGTATGTTGCTAGGATGTTGGCAAGGGGATATACGAATATACCCCACACACATTATAAGAATACACAAAACAGGGTCATCATTATGTCAACATATCGTTTAAACACCTTGGCTGTAGCGGTTGCTTTTGCCTTCAGTGCGCCAAGTATGGTTAATGCACAAGAAGCGTCAGCTAAAGCTGAAAAAAATATCGAACAAATATCTGTTTTAGGATCGCGAGTTTCAAACCGAACTGCCACTGAGTCGTCATCACCTATTGATTTAATTGACGCAGATGATTTAAACAAAGGCGGCTTTACCGAGCTTGGGCAGAGCTTACAGGCAACGGCGCCGTCATTTAACTTCTCACGAACACAGGTTTCTGATGGTTCTGATTTATTTCGTCCTGCTACATTACGCGGCTTACAACCAGACCAAACGCTGGTTTTAGTCAACGGTAAACGCCGTCATAATCAATCTATTTTTGGTTTAACAAGTACTGTGGGCGGTGGCTCTGCCGGTACTGATATGAATGCGATTCCGCTTATTGCTTTAAAAGGAGTTGAAGTGTTACGTGATGGTGCGGCGGCTCAGTATGGCTCTGATGCAATTGCAGGGGTTATCAACTTATCACTTAATAACTCAACAGATTTAACCACCGGGTACGTACAATATGGCGAAACGGCAGAAGGAGATGGAGAAACAATTTCAGCCGGTTTAAACCGTGGCTTTGAATTAGGTAATGAAGGCGGTTTTATAAATTTATCGCTTGAGTATCGAGATGCAGATAAAACTAACCGCGCAGAGCGAGATACCGGTGGTTCACTTAATGTTGCACCAGGTACTTTATCTGACGAAGTTCGTTGGGGACAAGGTAATGCAGAGAGTGAGTTTACTTCGGTATTTTACAATATGGCGTTGCCAATGGGTGAGGGGGAGCTTTACTCATTTGGTGGTTACTCTGAGCGTACTGCACTAGGCAACGGCTTTTACCGTAATTTTAATGAAGCGTCTAAAAACGTAACGCAAGTTTACAGCGACGGTTTTTTACCGCAAATCGACAATGAAGCACAAGATATTTCGGTAGCTGTTGGTTTTAAAGGTGAAATTAACCCTGATTGGACCTACGATGTTTCTGCTGTTTACGGTGAAAACCAATACGATTTTACCTCACGAAATACTTTAAATGCGTCATACGCGGCGGAGTATTTATTTAATAATCCGGGTGCAAGCGATGCCGATATAGCCGCGAATGCTGGCCCAACAGAGGGTTATTCGGGTGGATTTAGATTTGATCAAACAACGTTTAATGCAGATATAAACGGAATTATTGATATTGGTCGCAGTGAGCCTGTTTATGTTTCAATTGGCGCTGAATACCGTAAAGAAAACTATGAAATTGTACCCGGTGAGGTGGCATCATACGCATGTGGAGCAGCCAACACGGATACCTCATATCCATCGGTGAACGATCCGAGTCAATTTGCACAATGTGGCTTTCAAGCTTATAACGGCCTTCGTCCTGAAGCTTCAAACAAAAGCGATCGTGATAGTTACGCAGTATATGTAGATGCAGAAACCATGTTAAGCGATGCATGGAATGTGAGCGGTGCACTTCGCTATGAAGATTTTTCGAATGCGGGTGACGACATCATAGGTAAAGTAGCAACACGTTATGAATTTAATGATGACTTTGCAGTACGTGGTGCCTTATCAACGGGCTTTAGAGCGCCATCATTACAGCAAAGTGGTTACACTGCGTTTACCACTAACTTAGGGTCTGACGGCACGTTAAGTCAGTCGTTTACAGCGACAACGGGCTCTGCATTTCCTGCAGCTTTAGGCGTTGATACATTAAAGCTTGAAACATCAACTAACTACAGTGCCGGTTTTGTTTACGATGTGACCAGTGATTTATCGTTAACGGTGGATTTTTACCGTGTAGAAATTGAAGACCGTATTACATTAGGCAGCTTGTTATCGGCTGATGATGTGGCGTTTAGTCCTGAGGCGGTTGCTGCTCTGCAAGCAACGGGTGCAGTGCAAGCGAATTACTTTTCAAACTCAGTGAATTCAACCACTCAAGGCGTGGACATTATTGCGTCATACCGCACTGATTTATATGATGGTAATTTTTCTGCTACGTTTGCGGGTAACTTAAACGAAACTAAAATTGATAGTGTGAATGCAGCTCCCGGCATTCCAAAAAGTGTAGCACTTGATGACATTCAAAGTAGCTTTTTAACCGACGGACAACCGGGTGAACGTGCAACGCTTACCTTTGATTATGAGCGTGATGCCTACAGCGCAATGATCCGCTTTAATTACTTTGGCGAAACTGATGTGAAGTACTTTGGTAATGACCATATTGAGCTTGCAACAGATGGCTCGTTTAAAGCGACGAGTACCGTAGAGACTGCAGTACTCGTAGATTTAAACGTAAGCTATGAAATTAATGAGATGTTTTCGTTATCGGTTGGAGCAGACAACGTATTTGATGAAACACCGGATGAGCTAGGTGATGATGAAGTACTAAATGCAATCTCAAATGGGGCATTTAAATACCCGTTACGTGCAGTACCATACGGTTTTGATGGCCGTAGTTACTATGCAAAACTAAGCTTTAGTTTTTAATTTTAAACTAGGGTCTGTTGGCCTTTGCGGATTAAAATTTGTTCAAACTAGGGGCGGTTTAATCGCGGCGCGAGGTTTGTAACCTAGTGGGCTAAGTAAAAACCGAGCAACAAAGAGTAA